>Ga0265300_10000012_pt1 | contig 268528 bp, 268 predicted proteins | sample AusTroGonzalo_MG_FD_193482 | JGI IMG/M metagenome (GOLD analysis project Ga0265300, IMG submission 193482) | Bovine rumen microbial communities from tropical cattle in Woodstock, Queensland, Australia - Gonzalo_03 | ecosystem: Host-associated > Mammals > Digestive system > Stomach > Rumen ... | reverse complement strand
CGGACTCGGCTACACGGGATTCGTGCAAGGTATGGCGGAGACCGACCTTGCCGACCACGCGATGGTCATCGAGCGATACGAAGCGCCGACGACCGAGCGACCGAACGGCAGGCTCGTGATCGTGGCGGGGGACAAGGTGGTCTTCGACGGCGATCTTCCCTACGTCAATAAGGAAGAGGGCAGGCGCGGATTCCCCTTCGCGAAGCAGGTCGCCATCGTCTGCCCGGGCAATTTCTTCGGCACGTCGATCGTGGAGCGTATGATCCCGATCCAGCGCGCCTTCAACGCGGTCAAGAATCGCAAGCACGAATACCTGAATCGCATGACGATGGGGGTGCTCGCGGTCGAGGATGGCAGCGTGGACGTCGAGAACCTCGAAGAGGACGGGCTCTCCCCCGGCAAGGTGCTGATCGTCAGGCAGGGGGGCAGAATGCCCCAAATGCTCGAGATCGGCGGCGTTCCCGTCGAACTGATCCGCGAAGAGGAGCGGCTTTTGGACGAGTTTACGTTGATCAGCGGCGTCAGCGACCTTATGAAGTATTCGCAAGCGCCCACGACCAATTCGAGCGGCAAGGCGATCGCCCTCTTGATGGAGCAGGACGAATCCCGCTTGAGAATGACCGCCACCGAGGTCAGGAGCGCGGTCAAAGAGGTCGCGAAGCAGGTGCTGCGCCTCTACAAGCAGTTTGCGGTCGGCGCCAGAATGAAGCGAGTCGCAGGGGACAACGGCGAGATCGAACTACGGTATTTCGATCGCAACGACATCAGCAGCGACGACGTCGTGTACGACGTTTCGGGCGACGTTCTGGAGTCGGCGGCGTCCCGTCGCAGTACCGTGATCGACCTATTGAACCTCGGCTTACTCACGGACGACGACGGGAAGATCAGCGCGGCGAACAAGACCAAAGTCCTCGAAATGCTCGGCTTTGGGAACTGGGAGAGCGCGAGGGAACTCGACGTGCTCAATCAAAACCGCGCCAAGGAAGAGAACGATCGGGTGCGCGAAGAGACGATCGAGCCCGAGGAAGTGGACGACGACGAGATCCATATCGCGGAGCACAGCAAGGCGATCCTCGGCAAAGAATACGAATATACGCCCGAGGCGAAGGCGCGGCTTTTGGATCATATCCGACTGCACAAGCGCAGAATGGCACTCTTAAAAAAGATCGAACAAGGCGCGGGAGCGCAATAAACAAATAAAAGAAAAAAGGAGGAAAAAATTATGCGGGAAATAACGGAACAAGCGGTGAATGCGCCCGAGATCGACGGGGCGGGCAATGCGCCCGAAACGTGCGAGGTCAAAGCGGATAACGGAGAGACCGCCTCCGTGGGGAAGTTCGCAAACAGCGAAGAATTGCTCAAAGCCTACAATCGACTGGAAGCGGAGTTTACGAAGAAATGCCAACTCTTAAAGGAAGCAGAGCGGAGAAGTGAGACTTCCGCCGTGCCTTCGGACGCGGAAGGATCAGCCCCTCTGTATGAAAGAGAAGAATGGGATGACAGAGTTGCTTCCTTTCTGGCTCGCTATCCGATCGCGGAGGAATATACCGCCGAGATCGCGTCGATTTTGAAACAAGACGCCGAGCTCGCAGGGCAGGACGCCTGCCTCGAGATCGCGCTTGCGAGAGCGATCGCCAAAGGCTACAAACCCCCCGAAAGCATAATAGAGGACGAGACCTTCCTCGAGAAGTACGTCTATACGAGCGACAAGATTCGCGATAGGGTCGTCGGAGACTACCTCGCGGGACTGTCTCCCCTCGTCGGCGCACCGCGCACCATTCCGCAAGGCGGTGCCGCCGCAATCCTTCCGCCTTCTCGACCCACGACGATCGAGGAGGCGGGAGCCATGGCGGAAAAAATGCTGAAAACTAGGAGGATATAATCAATGGTTACCATTTCCGGTGCGGAAAACGCACTCAAAACTTTTTATCTCGACGTAGCGGCGAATCAACTCAATACCGGTGTCAACCCCTTCTTCACTAAGGTGAAGCAGACCACGTCCGACGTGTGGGGCAAGAATATCGTGAAGCTCGTTCCGTACGGCGTCAACGGCGGCGTCGGCGCGGGCAGCGAGACCGGTACGCTTCCCACTGCGGCGGGCAATAACTACGCTCAATTCACCCTCACGCTGAAGAATCTGTACGGTACGATTGAGCTCAGCGACAAGGCGATCCGCGCGAGCGAGAACAACGCGGGCGCTTTCGTCAACCTCTTGAATGCCGAAATGGACGGGCTCCTGAAAGCGAGCAAGTTCAATTTCGCCCGTATGCTTTACGGCGACGGCACCGGCAAGGTCGCAGATTGCATAGCGACCGGCAGCACCGACAAGAGACTCTTGAGGGTGACGAGCACGAAGAACCTCGTGGAAGGGATGTTGATCGACGTCTACCCGAATTCGAGCACGACCCCTGTCGTCACGGGCAGACGCATTCTGTATATCGATCGCAGCTTGAACACGGTGAAGTTCGACGGTACGGAGCCCGATAGCGCGATCGGCGTGAACCACTTCGTGACCGTGCAGGGCAGTTATAATAACGAACTGACCGGTCTCGGCGCGATCTTCAATACGTCCGCCGCCCTGTATGGCTTGAACCGTGGCGCGAATAAGTGGATGATCCCCTACGTCAGGGCTTCGGCGGGAGCGATCTCCGGCGGTATGATCCAGACGGCGATCGACTATATCGACGAGGTCGCGGGTTCGACCGTGGACTTCATCACGACCGCCTACGACGTCAGACGCTTCTATCTCGACTACCTCGCGCTCAGCCGCACGAACGTCGACTATATGAATCTCGACGGCGGTTTCAAAGCGATCTCCTACAACGGGATCCCCCTCATCGCGGATCGCTTCATGGCGGACGGTACGATGTATATCTTGAACAGCGGCGACTTCAAACTGCACCAACTCTGCGATTGGAGATGGCTCGAAGGTGACGGTGGCAGGATCCTGATGCAGAAGGCGGGCACCCCGACCTACACCGCGACCCTCGTGAAGTATGCGGATATGATCTGCGACAAGCCGATCGGTCAGGCTAAGATCTCGGGTATCACCGCAGCGTCGGCATAACGGGAGGTGGCGCACGTGCGTAAGGAACACGTAAGGGAGATCACGCGGGACGTATTCGATCTCGCGGATCGCATCAGAGAGGTGGACGACGAATACCGTCTGTACTATAACTTCGACCACGAGCGGTACGAGGTACGCAAACGCGGCGAGATCGCGATCACCTGGACGGAGCCTCTGTCCGCCGCTCTGGTTGTGAAGCTTAGAGAGACGCACGTGCGCCGCCGTAACGAGTTGCTTCGAGAGATCGAACGGGCGGAAGCGCAGGCGAAACGTGACGCCGAATATCGTGCGAAAGAGCGTATCGGCGAGTCGATCGAGGGCTATATGTCCGCGGCTTGGCGCAAAAGCTGACGCCCGATTCCGCCCGAAATAGGAGGAACTATGAACGTAAACGAAATCTTAAACAAGGCGCTCTCCTTGCTCGGCATCACGGACTTGACCATCGCGCCCGGGAATGCCGATCCGAGACAGTCGCGGCTCGTGAATGCGCTCGGCGTCGCCTACCAAGAGCTGATCACCGAGTACGCGCCGCTCGAGAAGGAGGAGAACGTGACGGTCAGCGGCGGTACGGCGGATCTTTCCTCTCTGTCCGAGCGTCTCTACGACGTCGTCCGCTTGACGGACGGATCGGGCGAGGCGGTCGTCTGCCGACTGAGAGGGACGACCCTCGTTGCGAAGGACGGGAATTATCGGCTCCGCTATTACTATCTCCCGAATGCCGTCCCCGCGATCGGCGGGACGGTGGAAACGGCGCCGCAGGTCACGTTGACGCTGTTTGCCCGAGGAGTCGCCGCCGAATACGCCTTCGAGGCGATGCTGTACGAAGAGGCGCTGTTGCAGGAAAGGAAGTACAAGGAGGGACTGATGCGTGTGCTGACGCCGCACGCGGCGAAGCGCATCACGGTCAAAAGATGGATATGATCAGAAGTTATCGGACCACACAGGTCACGCCGCCCAAACGTCGCCGCTATGAGCTGTCTCGCTTCGAAGGGGTAAATACCACGGTCGCGGAGGAGAAATTGCCGATGCGGTATTCGCCGAAAAGCTACAATTTTTCCCTCGGGAAAGGGGTGCTTGCGCCCGGCGTCGGCGTCGGGAAGGGCTATATCCGCAAGAACGGAACCAGCTACCAGATCAAGAAGAGGAGCACCACGCCGCGCTTTTTGAAGTTTTATCGCTATACGATGCACAATCTGACCGAACGCTCGGAGAAGCTCGTCGCGTACGGCGCGGACGGCGGACTGTACGACTACACGCTGAATGCCCAGTATCCGAGCTTCGGCTTGATCGGGAGCTACGGCAGAGTGCTGTCCGCTTCGCCATACGTCTATAACGGCTCGGAAGGGCTGCTCGTTTCCACCGAATACGGACTGTATTTCCTGAGAGACTACGTGATGACGAGGCTGTCTTTCAGCGAGATCTTTACCTCGATGTGCGTACACAACGACCGCGTATATGCGACCCTCTTTCTCGACGAGTATAAACTGTGCTACAGCGACGACTTCGATCCGTCCAATTGGAACGTGTCGCTCGGCGAAGGCGGCTATATCTCCTTCGGTACCGAGATGGGCAAGATCATCGCGCTCAGGAGTTTCGGGGGTATGCTGTACGTCTTTTTCGAGCACGGCATCGTGCGCTTGACGGCGTATAACGATCAGACCGAGTTCCGCGTGAATAAGCTCTATCTGTCCGTCGGGACGATCTGCAAAGACACGATCGCGGATTGCGGCGACCGATTGATGTTCCGCTCGTCGGAAGGGGTCTTCGTGTTTGACGGCGTCTCCGTGACCAAGGTGCTGAGTGAGATCGAGGAGCTGTTTGGCGACGACAGGGACAGCGCGCACGCCGTCTTTCACGGCGGCAAGTATTATCTCGCTTGCTCGCTCGCGATGGACAGCGTGATCGCCTCGGGGACGAATAGCCTCGTGATCTACGACCTTTGGAAAAAGAGTTTTGAGATCGCACACGACCTCACGATCAGCGCGATGGCGCCCCTTGACGTCGAAACGGTCGGCGGGGTGCTCGCGGACGTCAGTTACCCCGAGGATTTCCTCGGCTTGATCGACAGTTCGGGGCAGATCGGTTCGACCGCCACGCACAAGCTGTGGACGTCACCCCTCGTGACCACCGGCAGCGAGACGGACAGAAAGCTCCTTCGGGAAGTACGCGTGCGCTCCGACGGTGCGGCGACCCTCGGCGTGGAGCTGGACGGCGTGGTCAAGACCTATGCTTTGAGCCAAGGTCTCAATAAGATCCGCGTGATGCGATCCTTTGACAAACTGCGCTTTACCTTGTCGTCCGACGAGGCCTCGCCCCGCATCACCGAGACCGAGATCACGGTGGATCATTTCGGAGAATAGCTATGGATATTGAAAAAGCAATTTACTTGAATACCTTGCAGGCGGCGGAAGGGACGGCGCGATCGGTTCGCCTCGTCTCCTCGTATGCGGCGGGCAGGGAGAGCGGTGGCATTCGCTTTATGATGAAAGGGCGCGGAACGGCGCGCTTTTGCGCGGAGTATCGCTCGCTCGCGGAGCCGGCGACGCTGTCACTTGACGGGAAGATCGTCGCCGTCACCATGAGGCACTACAGCGAGATCGAGTTGTGTCTCGATAAGGGCGAGCACCTGTTCGTCGCGGAGTCGTCCGATGCAAACGGCGGCTTGACCTTGAGCGTCGAAGGGTTCGGGATCACCAAGAACGCGCCCTATATCGACCGCGTGGGCGGCACGTTTTCTCCCTCGGAATGCGTCGTCTATTTGAAACGGGGCAACGGGTCGGTGGAGAAGTGCGTCTACGACGGATCGACCATCACCTTCACGCCGAGAAACGAGCGGTTTTACGACGAGGCGTATCTGTACGACGCGGGGGAGGGAACCTATCTGTCCACCAAACGTTACTGCTATGCGGGCAGAGACAACTTTACCGTGTATAACGGCATTTCGACGGTCTTCTCCCACGACAACGTACGCTCTCTCGCGATGTGCGACAAGCGCACCCTCGTCGGCGCCGATTACCTCGTCGCTTTCGTCGACAAGATCGGAGCCCTTCGCTTTATGCGGGTCTTCGACGGGGTGATCCTGTCCTCTTCGGATCTGTCGGCTAAGGTCGCGGACGCGAGGCGGGTGGTCAGCGCCGCACGCGGTTCGATCTTTCTCGTCGAGGGATCGGATCACGGCTGGACGGCGTACTATTTCCACTCGCAGGGCGAGGCGTCTGTGGAGATCGGCGGCATAAGCTATCTCTATGACAAGATCGACGTCGGCAAGACGGGCGGGGTGGCTCCGTCCGCTACGATCGACGCCGACGGCGCTCCCGTGCTCTATTACCGCAAGGAAGACGGCAGGTTGATGCGACGCGGGATCGAGTCGGGGGCTGTCTTGGTCGCCTATGCGGAGGCATATCACGCCGCCGCGTCGGGGGGACTCGTGCAGGTCGACGGCGAAGTGATGCCTTGCGACCTATAAAAGGAGGAATTATGATAGACATCAAATCATTGATCAACGGCTACGACCCCAGCCCGAATCCGCGTAAGTTCCGTGACGATAGCGCGAAGATCACGGACCTGAACGCGACGAAAAAAGGGGAAAGCCGGTATAAGATCATCGCGACGGAGGTCTTGGACGGACTGTACGGGATCGCCGAAGACTACAACGACGCCGTCCGTGCGAAGGCGAAAGCATACGCCGAGAACAAGTACCACGCAGATGTCGATGACGACGACGAGCTGTATCGCAAGGCGAAGGAGCACGTCGACGAGGTCTACGCGGGTAAGGAAGACACGCTCGCTGCGAAACGCGACGCGACGACAAACGACCTATCGGCGCAGAAGGACGAAGTCGGCGCCGACCGCGCCGCCGCGCTCCGCGACCTCGCCAAGAATTACACGAAGGCGGAGAGCGGCTTGCTCGAAGATCTGTCTCGCAAGGGCATGATGCATTCGTCGGTCGGGGATCTGTCGCGTGAAAGCCTGCTTGCCGACCACAAGGAAGCGATCAAGCGGACGGAAAACGCCTACGATCGCAAGGTCGCTGTCCTCGATCGGAAGATCGAGCAGGCGAATACGGCGTACGAGACCGCGCTGAATAACTACGAGATCTCCTATGCGATCAAGCTGGAGAATAAGCTCAATCGGCTGAAAACCGAGCGGGATCGCGCGGAGCAGGCATACGAAAAAGAGCATTCGGAGCAGAAGCAAAAGGCGTACGATTACTATTTGGTTCGTAACGAATCCGAGAACAAAGAGTACGAGAAAGCACACGCCGATTACAAGGGCGACAAGAAGGAGAACTACCAAGCGCGCTACGACTATCTGCTTAATGCGCTCTCGCGTTACGACAAGCAGTCGGTCGCTCTCTTCCTTGACGAGAATGCCGACGTATTGAAACAGTATCTCGGGCTGTATTACGATCGCTTTATAAGGGAGGTGAGTTAAATGTGGGATCAAATCGTGGAATACATGGCGGCGAACGGCGTTTGGGCGCTCTTGTTCCTCGGACTTCTGGTCTATCAATTGAAGGACAGCAAGAAGCGTGAGGAGAAATATACCGCCACGATCAACAGCTTGACCGAGGGGCTATCCGCCCTTGAGGGGATCAAGCAGGACATCAAGAGCATCATCGACACGATCGGATCCACCGTTTCGCTCGGACAGACCCTTCTCGGGAAGAAGAAGTCGTCCGACGGGGCGGAACCCGATAAACGATCCTAAATCACGCCGCTTCCGAAGGGGCGGCATCACACAAGCCTCGCGATTTATGCGAGGCTTGTCCTTTTTGGAAAAGAAAAACACCCCGCGTTGCCGCGAGGTGTTTTGTTTTAAGCCGAGTCTTCTTACGCTTTGAAGTTCTTGATGTACTTCGCGAGCTCGTTGAAGATCACGTCGAGGCCGTGTGCGCCCGCGTCGGGATAGCCGATAGAACGCTCGCCGACCGTGCCCGCTCTGCCGAGGGTGGCGACGTGGGTCTTGGTCGCTTCCGCGCCGTCGTGCGCCGCTTTCGCGCCGAGGTCGATGCCTTCTTGGAGTTTCTTGCCTGCCTTAGCCGCGTCGGTGAGTGCCATCGCGCAGGGCTTGAGGGCGTCCACGAGGGTCTTGTCGCCGATCTCGGCACCCTTGCCGAAGCTCTTTTTGCCGGTCTCGAAGACGCCGCGGTTCGCCTCGGTGAAGAGGAAGGCGAGGTCGGTCAGGTTGATCTCCTTCTTGCCGAGCATCGCTTTGCCCGCGTACTTGAAGGCAGAGCCCCAGATCGGGCCGGACGCGCCGCCGCAGTACTCCTTGATGATCTCGGAGCAGCTGACGAGGAACTCGCCGATGTCGCCCTTCTTGCGGGTCGCCCAGTCGGCTTTGAGTTGCTTGAAGCCTTTGGCGATGCTCATGCCGAAGTCGCCGTCACCCATCTTGTCCGCCTCACAGAAGGGGACTTCGTTCTCGATGATGACGTCCGCCATCTTGTCGACGATCTTGACGAACGCCGCGGTATTGATGGTCTCGCCGATCGCGGGGGTGCCTTCCACTTCGTAGACGGCGTTCACGTCCGCTTCTTCAGCAGCGGCTTTCTTCGCTTTCTTCGCCGCGGGAGCCGCCACGCTCGTCACGCCGAGCGCTTTCGCGATCGCGTTCATCGCTTCGACCGCCGCTTCCGCTTGTTCGCTCATCGCCGCACCCCAGGAAAGGGCGGGGGTGGTGACGGGATAGTCCACGTACTTCTTGAGCTCGTCGTCGACCTTGAGGACGGTGATGGACGCGCCCGCCATGTCGATCGAGGTCATGTAGTTGCCGACGATCGTCCTATGAATCTTGATGCCGTCCGCCGTGAGGGCGTCGGTGGTGCTCTTATTCAGGATATAGAGCTCCTGAAGCGGGGTGCCGCCGAAACCGTTGATCAAGAGCACGACTTCGTCGCCGGATTTGAGACTGAGGTCCTCTTTGAGGTCCTTCTCGATCCTGGCGGCGAGGTTGTCGGAGAACTTGCCCGAGGAATAGTCGATCTTCTCGCGGAAACGACCCGGCTCGCCGTGGATGCCCACGCCGAACTCCATCTCGTCGTCGCCGATCTCGAAGGTCGGATGTCCTGCCGCGGGAACGGTGCAGGACGTGAAGGCGAAACCGAAGGAACGCACGTTCTCGATGACCTTGTTCGCGACAGCCTTGACTTCGTCGAGCTCTTTGCCCATCTCCGCCGCGGCGCCCGCGCACTTGTGGACGAGCACGGTGCCCGCCACGCCGCGCCTACCGACGGTGTAGGTGCTGTCCTTCACCGCGATGTCGTCGTTGACGTAGACCGCGTCCACTTTGATGCCGTCGTCGATCGCGTCGCTCATCGCGTTGTTGAAGTTCATGCAGTCGCCCGAATAGTTCTTGATGATCAGGAGCACGCCCTTATCGGTCGCGCACTTCTTGATCGCATTGTAGACCTGCACCTGAGAAGGGGAGGCGAAGACGTCGCCGCAGACCGCCGCGTCCAGCATACCCTTGCCGACGAATCCGGCGTGTGCGGGTTCGTGACCGGAGCCACCGCCCGAAATCAGGCTGACCTTGTCGTCGTTGATCTCCTTTTTCTTGACGATCTTGAACTTCTCCACAAACTCGAGGTCGGGATGCGCCATCGCGATGCCGTGGCACATATCGTACACGAAAGTTTCGGGGGTATTCATTATTTTCTTCATACTTTTTATCTCCTTTTTATGATATTAGCCGAGATTGCTCCCGGCTAATAGATTTCCGTGACGGATTATTCGTCGTAACCCTTGTATTCGCGACCGATCTTGTCCGCGGTCTTGATCGCAGCAACGACCATTTCGGGCGTGACGGGGAAGGGCATATTGTGGATGGACTCCTCGGGAATGCAGGTCTTCTTCGCAACGGCGAGGAGCTCGTCGTCGGAGAGAGAGGTGCGAGCGACTTCTCCGGTCTTCTTGTTGGTCATGAGGTCTTGGAGAGTGACGGGCAGACCGACGGTGTCGCAGAAGTCGAGGACTTCATACAGCTCGTCTTCGGGGCTGTTCTCGAGGATCAGCTGGCAGATCGTGCCGAAAGCGACCACTTCACCGTGGAAGTTGTTGGCGTGGATCTCGTGGACGATCGTGATACCGTCGTGGATCGCGTGCGCCGCGGCGAGACCGCCGGACTCGAATCCGAGACCCGACAGAAGGATGTTGGTCTCGACGATCTTCTCGAACGCCTGGGTGACGGCGTGATTGTCACAAGCGACCTTCGCCTTGTAGCCGTCGGAGATCAGGTTCTTGTAGCAGAGCTCCGCGAGGGCGAAAGCGGTGTGGGTGCCGTAGCCGAGCAGGGTGCCCTTCGCACGGTTTGCGCCGCAGGGGAGACCCGCGTTGACGTTGGAAACGCTCTTGACGTTCGCACGCGCCTCGAAGTATGTGGAGAGGGCGTCGCCCATGCCGGATACGAGGAAGCGGGACGGAGCGTTCGCGATGACGTTGAGGTCGATCAAGACGACGCTCGGGCTCTGACGGAAATAAGCGTAATCGTCGAACTCGTGGTCGTCGGTGTAGAGCACCGCGCTGTGGCTGGTCGGTGCGTCGGTCGCCGCGATGGTCGGGCAGATGATCAACGGGTTGCCCGCCGCAACGCACTTACTGGTGTCGATCGCCTTGCCGCCACCGAGACCGATCGTGCAGGCGCACTTGTTTTCTTTTGCGACTTCCTGGAGCTTCGCCACGACGGTACGGGAGCACTCGCCCTTGAAGATGTCGCCCGCGGGGACGAACTCGATCTTATACTTCTCCGCAGTCGCCGCCAGCTTGTCCTTCACGAGGGATAGAGCGAACGGATCGGCGATCAGGAGGGCTTTCTTGCCGAAAGTCTTGACGAAATAGCCCAAATTGAGCAATTCGTCTTCACCTTGAACGTACTTGGTCGGGCAGATAAACGCTTTTCTCATAAATATTCTCCTTGAAAATATATTTTACAGCAAACGCTGCAATTTACTCCTTTTGGGTGAAACCCATATTTCAATTTTACCATAAAAAAAAGATATGTCAATACCGATTTTTGAGTTTTTTGACAAAAACACCCCTCAAAAACGCACTTTTTACGATCCGAATCGGTAAAAAAGCGAAAAAATCAAGCCCTTGATCGGAGAAAAAACGAAAAATCGACGATCGCCATTGAGAGGGGGGAAGGCGATCTCCTTCTTGTGATAAAGAGCGTTTTTTCGATCGTGGATCCTCTTTCGGCCCTGCTCCGAGCGCCGACGTGCGGGTTTTTACCTTAACGACGGAGCCTCTGTCGAGCAGCGCTTGCGGCTATAACGTCTCGGAAGCGACGTTTTATCGCCGCGAGGTATCTATTTGGCAGTAACGCCGACAAATCAAGCGCCGTTAGGCGCATCGTGGTGATGCGCGTCGGTTGCCAGCTCAAACAGTTCTCTTGCGAGGATCGTCGGCGTCTCTCGATCGTACGCGGGCGCGGGTGGGCGTTTCCTAATAGATAGGTCTATCGCGGCTACGAGACGGTCTCCGCCGAGGCAGGATTGCGGTAGCACCGAGATCAAGTCTCGCTCGAGATAGTAGGCGGCGTTCTCCTCTTGGTCTCCTCGCGATTCCCCTTTCGGCAGAGGGATCGCGACGACCCGCTTGCCGAGTGCGGTCAGTTCGCCGAGAGTAGAGGCGCCCGCGCGCGATACGACGAGGTCTGCGGACGCGAAATAATCTGCGATATGATCCGTGTAAGGAACCGCATAATAGGATGGGGCGCGCAGGGGCAAACCGTGCTTGCCGGTAATATGGAGAATATTATACTTGTCGGATAATATCGGATAGCATTCCGATAGGGCGTCGTTGATGGCTTCCGCGCCGAGACTACCGCCCATAAAGAGCAGGGTTTTCCTGCCTTTTTCGAGGAAAGGAGAGAAGGGTTTTCCGGCGAAGATCTCCTCTCTGATCGGCGTTGACAGCACTTTTGCGTGCTTGTACGTGCCTGAAAAAGCGGTATAAACGCGCTCGGAGAGTCGTGCGGTCAGCCGATTGGCGAGCCCCATCGTGCGGTCGCTTTCGTGGCAGGCGATCGGGATGCCGAGCATATGTGCGGCAAAGACGGTCGGCACGGCAGCATAGCCGCCCTTGGAGAAGACGACGTCGATCTTTTCGCTTTTTAAGATACGTTTTGCCTCGGCGACTCCTTTTGCAACGGTGATCGGCAGGGCGACGTTTTTCCAGATCTTCTTGCGATGAAACTTGATCGTTTTTGTCGTAAAATACGGTATATTTTTCTTTTTGCAGATCTCCTCTTCCATGCTGTGTTCGCTTCCGATATAGATCACGCGGTCGAAGCGTTTCAGAAGGTGCGGCAGCAGGGCGATATTCGGCATAATGTGTCCGGCGGTGCCCCCGCCGAGAAGTGCGATGTTCGGCATTGGTTGTGCTCCTTGTCGTTTTTTTTATGTTTCGTATGACGTTCTTCTGAGGTTTGGGCGTCCCGTTTGGCTCTCTCATTACAGTTTTCGGCTGATTTTTTGCCCTTTATGCGAAATATATGCTTGATTTTGTTATATTATTATTGTATAATATGCTTGTGAATTAATTTCATAATCCCGAATAAGGAGGTTCGTGATGGAAGAGTTCAGCATTATCAGTTTCGACGGCGCCGACATTTCCTGCTATCAATGGGCAGATGTTGCCGAGCCGATCGCCGTCGTTCAGATCGCTCACGGTATGGGCGAACATTGCGGTAGATATGACGACTTCGCGTCGTTTTTAAATAAAAACGGATTTATTGTTATAGCGGAAGATCATCGCGGTCATGGTAAGACCTGCGGTTACGAGAATAGGGGGATCGTCGAGGGCGACAGCTACAACGACACGATCAGCGATATGATCGCGCTCACGGGTTACGCCCAAAAGAAGTTCAAGCTCCCGATCGTTCTCGTCGGTCACAGCTACGGCAGTTTCTTGTCCCAGGGCTACATCGAGAGGAACGGCGACGCGCTCGCGGGCGTCGTGCTTTCCGGTTCGGCGTATATGAATACGGCGCAGGTTGCCTTCGGCAGGGTGGTGGCGAAGCTCCAGAATGCGATCTTCGGCGGCAAAAAGCCCGCCAAGCTCATCGCCAAGTTGTCCTTCGGTGCTTACGACAAGCAGTTCAAGGAAGAGAAGCAGCCTTTCGCCTGGCTCACGCGCGATAAAGAGGTCGTGAAGGCCTATATCGCCGACGAGTTCTGCGGTGCGGCGTTCGATATGTCCATTGCTTTCCAAAAGAGCTTTTTCTACGGAATGAAGACGGTCTATCAGCCCGCTTCTCTCGCCCGCATCCCGAAGTCGCTCCCCGTTCTCGTCGCGAGCGGCGACAAGGATCCCGTGGGCGGCAACGGCGCGCTCGTTACGCGCCTGTACGAGGAGTACAAGGCTCTCGGACTGACCGATTTGGACATCAAGCTGTATCCCGACGCACGTCACGAGATCTTGAATGAGATCAATAAAGCCGAGGTTTATGCGGATTTTCTCGCATTTATCACGCGTGTGACCAAGGACGCTGTCTCCAAGGCGGAGATTCCTAACGAATAAGTGTAATATTCCACAAGTTACCATTTTCGAAACGATCGAAAGAGGTTTGGCGAGAACGTGCGATGCGCTCTCGAACCTCTTTTTTTTTCCTAATTTTTGCGCCCGCGCGTTAGTGAAGAAAACCCGATCTGCTGTCACGGAAGTTGCATTTCGACATTTCTTTCGTGCTAAAATGGAAATAGAAGGGAAAAAGTGCATTCCGTCGCTTGCCCCGCATAGCGGTGCGTGATATAATTTTGTGTGAAAAATACTTCGGAGGTGTTTTCAATATGACTATTAAACCTTTATTTGATAGGATCGTGATCGAGAAGGTCGAGGAGAAGACCTCGGCGTTCGGCGGACTGGTTCTCCCCGATTCGGCGAAAGAGAAGCCGCAGATGGCTCAGGTCATTGCGGTCGGCCCCGGTGGCGTGATCGACGGCAAGGAAGTCGTGATGCAGGTCAAGGTCGGCGACAAGATCCTTTACAGCAAATATGCCGGTAGCGATTTCAAAATCGACGGTAAGGAGCTCACGGTGCTTCGCCAGAGCGACGTCCTCGCCGTCGTGGAAGACTGATAAGGAGGCAAAGTATGGCTAAGCAATTTTTGTACGGACAAGAGGCAAGAAAGGCGCTTGAGACCGGTGTGAACGTCCTTGCCGATACGGTGAAGATCACCCTCGGACCCAAGGGCAGGAACGTCGTTCTCGGCAAGAAGTACGGCGCGCCGCTCATCACGAACGACGGCGTCACGATCGCGAAGGAGATCGAAATTAAAGATCCTTTTGAGAATATGGGTGCTTCCCTGATCCGCGAAGTCTCGGTGAAGACCAACGACATCGCGGGCGACGGCACCACCACGGCGGCGGTGCTTGCTCAGGCGATCGTTCGCGAAGGCGTCAAGAACGTCGCGGCGGGTGCGAACCCCATTATCCTCAAGAAGGGGATCATGAAGATGACCGAAGCGGCGGTCGAGGAGCTGAAGAAACTCTCCGTCCCGATCTCGGGCAAAAAGAACATCGCGCAAGTCGCGAGCATTTCGGCGGGCGACGAAGCGATCGGCGAGCTGATCAGCGACGCGATGGAGAAGGTCGGCACCGATGGCGTCATCACGATCGACGAAGGCAAGACGATGAAGACCGAGCTGAACGTCGTCGAAGGTATGCAGTTCGATCGCGGCTATGCCTCTCCCTACCTTGTGACCGACCCCGACAAGATGCAGGCGATCCTCGACGATCCCTACGTCCTCATCACGGACAAGAAGATCTCGAACGTGCAGGAGATCCTGCCCATCATCGAACTCGTGTATAAGGCAGGAGCAAAGCTCCTGATCATCGCCGAGGACATCGAGGGCGAGGCGCTCAGCACGATCATTCTGAATAAGCTCAAGGGCATCTTTAACTGCGTCGCGGTCAAGGCGCCCGCCTTTGGCGACAGAAGGAAGGCGATACTGCAAGACATCGCTCTCCTGACCGGCGGTCAGGTCATCACGGACGATCTCGGCTTGGATCTCAAGACCGCGGACATCACGATGCTCGGCAAGGCGCGTCAGGTCAAGGTGGATAAGGACAACACCACGATCGTCGGCGGCGCGGGCGACAAAGAGCAGATCAAGGCGCGCGTGCAGTCTATCAAGGCGCAGATCGCCGAGACTACGAGCGACTACGATCGAGAGAAACTCCAAGAGCGCGTCGCGAAACTCTCGGGCGGCGTGGGCGTGATCGGCGTCGGCGCGGCGACCGAAGTGGAAATGAAAGAAAAGAAACTCCGCATTGAGGACGCTCTTGCGGCGACCAAGGCGGCTGTCGAAGAGGGCATCGTTCCCGGCGGCGGTACCGCTCTCCTCAACGTGATCCCCGCTCTCAAAGGTATGCTCGACACGCTGAAAGGCGACGAGAAGACCGGTGCGGCGATCGTGCTTCGCGCTCTCGAGGAACCCGTCCGTCAGATCGCCGTGAATGCGGGCAAGGAAGGCTCCGTCGTTGCGAACGCGGTGCTCGAAGGTGTCAAGAATAACCGTAATTACGGTTATGACGCTCTGAACGACGAGTATTGCGACCTCGTGGCAAAGGGTATTCTCGATCCGACCAAGGTCACGAGGACGGCGCTCCAGAACGCCGCGTCCGTTGCGGCGACTCTCTTGACCACCGAATCCCTGGTGGCGGATATCCCCGAGCCCCCCGCAGCGCCCGCTGCGCCCGGCGGCATGGACGGCATGTATTGATCCCTAACGCATATAAGGCGGTGGACTTCGGTTCGCCGCTTTTTTTATTCAGAGACGCACGCTACGCTCGATCTATCTCCGACGCGCCGAGTTTTATCGATTGAAAGCAAGGGACGTTTGGCTCGCTTGATTTCGGGCTTTACGCCCTTTATTATGACGATTGCAAGGAATGGGGCGAAAGCGGATGAGATCATAAATGCTTATTCTGTTTCATAACCTATGTTATGGCATTTTCCGAAGACGTAAAAAGGGTATTTCATCGCGAGGAAGGAGGGGGCGGCGGTTCGGAAATCTGTCTTATAGACAGATCGCTCGTCGTGATCTCGGGGCATAAGGGCTTATTGTCCATATCGGACGCAGAGATCGTCGTTCGCTTGCGGACGGGGCGGGTCAGCGTCAATGGAACGGGGCTATCCGTTCGCCGCGCGGGGCCGACCGAGATCTATGTGGAAGGGCGGATCGACGCGCTCGTCTTCCCCGCCGAGGGGGAGAGTTGAAGACGCGTTATCGCGTTCGCACCCGTAGGGCGGTTTATCTGTTGAATCGCCTGACCCGTGCGGGCGTTTCCGTCGATTGGATCGAGCGTGACGAGGAGACCGTTTCTTTTTATGCGACCGTCCGCGAGGCGAAGGCCGTGGAGACAGTCCTGACCGAAGAGGGGCTCGAATACGAAGTCGGCGGATTTCGCGGCGGAAGAATGCTTTTTCGCCGCATTTTCGCGCGTCCGTTTCTCCTCTTTTCCGTCGTCCTGACCTTGATCGCCGTGCTCTTTTTCGACGGGTTCGTCTATGACGTCACGATCTACGGCAACCGTTACGTCAATACTTCCGAGATCATGTCGGTTCTTTATAAGAACCGCGTGGACGGTTTCGCATCAAAGAGCGAGCTGGATCTTCCCGGCATCAAGCGGGAGATCGTCGCTCTTGACGGCATCTCCTTCGCCTCGGTCAAAGTGGTCGGGACTCGTCTCGAGGTCGAGGTCAAAGAGTCCTTGCCGCCGACCCTGCCCGATCCCGCCGATTTCGTCCCGATCCTTTCTTCCTCGTCTGCCGTCGTGACCCGTGTGATCGCGGAGAGCGGCACGCCGCGCGTCAGATCGGGCGACAGGGTCGAGGCGGGTACGCTCCTTATAGATCCGATCTACGATTTCACGGAGGGAGCATCGCCTGCGCCCGCTCGCGGAGAAGTGTGGGGTATGGTCACGCACGTTCGGGAGATCCTGCTCCCCGCGGTCTCGGTCGAACCGATCTTGACGGGGGAGAGGGTGGTTTCCCGTTCCGTCAGTTTCTTCGGTCGGGACCTGGGCGAGATCGTCCCCTCTCCCTACGCGGAGTACGAGTCGGAAGAGCGGATCCTCTATCTGGGATTCGGGGTCACGATCCGCGAGGTCACCTATCGTGAGATCGCGCGGTTGCCGATCTGTCACGACTTCGATCTCGAGGGGAAATCCGTCCTCGAAAAAGCCGTCTCGGAACTTCTTTTATCCATTCCTTGCGACGCCATACCGCGCGGCGGGGTACGGGTCACGCAAAAAAGACTGGACAATATGCTCTGTACGGTGCTATACTATACCACAGAACAACGGATAGATTCGTTGTCGCTTGTCCCCTAAAAGGGGACGGGGAGGCGTATGGATAAGATCGAAGAACCGCAACAGACGATCCACGGACGGGTGTTCACCGTACTGTCCCTGCTCGCGCTTTCCGCGATCCTGATCGGGGTCGTCGTCGCGTTCCGTTCGGTGCGGGACGTCTATTTCGACGTGGTCACTCTGCTCAGTTCCGGCGGCTTGATCTTCATTTTGTTCCTCGTGAACTACGTCGTCGTCGCGTCCTTCGGGAAGTGGGACGCCGTTTCCTGCGTCTTTATATACAGCGTCTTGTCGATCACCGCGGTCACCGTGGTGGTCTGTCTGCATTTCGGGTTCGCCTATGCGTTGCCGCTCTCCTTCCTGCCCCTCTTGCTCGGGACGGATTTTCATAAGAGGAGCGCGCTCGCCACGCATTTCACCTCGATCTTCGTCGCGGCGGTCATCGTGACTTTGTTCGCCTTCCAAAACGAGGATTTCCCGATCCACGAGATCTCACTCCAGATCATGATCCTCGTCGTGAACGGCGCGATGGGGTCGCTTTTGATCTATTTGATCAAACCCTATTCCGGTCGCCTGACCGTCCTGATCTCGGCGACGATCATCGTGCTCTTGTCCGGTGTGGTCGGCTTCGTCTCCGCCGCGGCGATGGGGGATCACCCCGACGTGATGGAGATGATCACGGTCGGTTTGTCCGTGATCGTGGGCGGTGCGATCAGCATCTTCGCCTATTTCTGCCTGTCCCCGATCTTTGAGCGCGTATTTAACTTGAATACGGGTCTTCGTTTGACCGAGCTTTGCTCCTTCAATCAACCTCTTTTGAAAGAGCTCGAGGAGAAGGCGCCCGGCACCTACAACCATTCCCTGACGGTGGCGAATATCTCGGAGCGTGCGGCGTATGCGATCGGGGAGAATCCGATCCTCGCCAAGGCGGCGGCTCTGTATCACGACATCGGCAAGATCGAGAATCCCGAGTTCTTCACCGAGAACCAGACCGACGGCTACAATCCGCACGACGAACTCATCCCCGAGGTCAGCGTGAAGATGATCACCCGTCACACCGAAGCGGGCGCGAAGATCCTCGACGCCAAAGGCTTCCCGCGTGAGCTCGTTTCCGCAGCGCTCCAGCATCACGGCGACAGTTCGGTCGGCTATTTCTATCACAAGGCGCAGAATATCACCGAAGGCACCCTCGAGGAGAAGGGCTACACCTATTTGGGGCCCAAGCCGCAGACCAAGATCAACGCGATCATTATGATCGCCGACATCGCCGAGGCGGCGACCCGTTCGGTTCGTCCTTCGACGCAAGAGGAGCTTTCGACCTTGATCGATAATCTCGTCCGTTCCAAGATGACCGAACGCCAGTTTGACGAATGCCCGCTGACGATGGCGGAGATCACCAAGATCAAAGAAGCGGTGGTTAGCACCCTGATGGGCGTGCACCACGAGCGCATTTCCTACAATCTCGACAACAAAAAGAAATGATTTCGATCCTCGGCGCCTCGAAAAGCGAAAAGGTTTTTTTGGATCGCGTGATCGCAGTCGCCCTCGAAGTGATGGGCGCGTCGGACGCTACCCTCGACCTGTCTTTCGTCGGCAGGGCGCGTATTCGCGCGCTGAATCGGGAACACCGCGGCGTGGATCGCGTGACCGACGTCTTGTCCTTTCCGACCGTCGACGGATTGACCCTTCCCCTTGAAAAGGGGAATTATCCTTTTGATCTCGATCCCGAGACGGGCAAGGTCTATCTCGGCAGCATCGTGATCTGCCGCGTAAAAGCCAAGGAGCAGGCGGCGGAATACGGGCATAGCGAAGAGCGCGAACTTGCTTATTTGACCGTGCACGGCGTGCTTCATCTCCTCTCCTTCGATCATATCGAAGAAAGGGACAGAGCGAAGATGCGCGCGGCGGAGGAACGGGTGCTTGCCGTCCTCGGAATAGGGAGGGAATGATGAACGAATCGGACGCAAAAAGGCTATCGGCGGCGGCGAAAGAGGCGAGCAAATCTTCTTATTCGCCCTATTCGAACTATGCCGTCGGGGCGGCGGTTTTAACGGAAAAGGGCGTTTTCACGGGTACGAACGTCGAGAACGCGAGCTACGGCGCGACGATGTGCGCGGAGCGGGTCGCGCTTTTTAAGGCGGTAGCGGAAGGCGCGCGTCAGGTCGTTGCCATCGCCGTCTATGCCGAGAAGTCGCTCCCCTATCCCTGCGGCATGTGCTTGCAGGCGCTGTCGGAGTTTACCGCGGCGGACGTTCCCGTCTTCTTGTCCTCCGGGGCGGAAGAGAGGGCGCTCACTTTCAAAGATTTATTTCCCCATCCCTTTAAGGGATGACGGACAACGGAGCAAAGGATGAAATCGGGTTTTATTGCAGTTCTCGGACTGCCCAATGCGGGCAAATCCACCCTTACGAACGCGCTCGTCGGTGAGAAGGTGTCTATCGTCAGTTGGCGCCCTCAGACCACGCGTGACAAGATCATCGGCATCGTGAACGACGAGGACAGTCAGATCGTCCTGATCGACACGCCGGGCATTCACGAGGGCAAGAGCAAGCTCGCCGCCTTCATGGCGGACGAGGTCACTTCCGCGCGGAGCGGGTCGGACGGCGCGCTGTACGTCCTTGACGGCAGTCGCATTCTCGAGAAGCAGACGTTCGAGTTTATTCGTTCCCTTGCCGCCACTACCCCCACCGTCGTCGTGGTCAACAAGATGGATATTGCGGACAAGGCTCTCGCGATGCAGACCGTCGCCCGCCTCTCCGAGATCAAGGGGATCGAGATCGTTCCGATCTCCGCGGCGAAAAAAGAGAACCTCGACGAGTTGCTCGCCGTGGTCAAAAAGATGCTCAAGGACGACGTTCCCTATTACCCCGAGGATATGTACACCGATAAGCCGCTCCGCTTTATGGCGGCGGAGATCGTCCGCGAAAAGGCGCTGAAGTTCCTGCTCGCCGAGATCCCGCACGGCATCGGCGTAGAGGTCAGGAAGTTCGAGACGGGCGAGGACGGCGTGACCCGCATCGAGGCGGACGTGATCTGCGAGAAGGAGACCCACAAACCCATCATCATCGGGAAGGGCGGCGCCACCTTGAAGAGGATCTCGGTCGCCGCGCGCAAAGAACTTGAAAGTTTGGTGGACGGTCAGGTCTATCTGCGCCTCTTCGTAAAGGTAAAGAGCGGCTGGCAGGACGACGGCAACGTGCTGAATCTGCTCGGTTACGTCAAGAAAAAATAGCTTCGCTACGATTAGATCCTAACCTTTTCGTCCATACTGACGATAGGAGGACACGACGATGGCAAATAAGAAAAAACAAGATACGAATATCGACGCGCTGTGGCACCTTTTCGAGCAGACGGGGTTGCCCGCGGCATATATGCTTTACAAGGCGGAGGAACGCAGGATTGGCGGAAGAGATAAAAGCTGAGGGCATTTGCCTTCGCTCGGTCGAATACGGAGAAAGTGATAGGATCATCACGCTTTTGACGGACGAATGGGGCAAATTGACCGTTCGTGCGAAAGGCGTTTCTTCTCCGAAGTCCAAGCTCCGACACGCCGCGATCCCCTTTAGTTTCGGAGAATACATACTCGCCGTCAAGGGGGAATATTATACCCTCAAATCCTTTGATTACAAAGACGCTTTTACGGCGATCTCGGACGACCTCACGCGCTATTTCGTCGGGGCGGCGGCTCTCGAGATCGCGGACAAACTCACCGAGGAGCGGGTGTCGGTTTCGGCGGAGCTCGCTCGTCTGTTGCGCTTGATGCTTTCCCTCTGTTACGACGGGGGCGGCGTCGCGGAGTTCCTCGTGTATTTGCTCGATATGCTTCGCCTTGCGGGATACCGCGTTTCGAGCGGAGAGTACATGGCGGGGCGCGATCCCAAATACTTTGTATTTGATATTGAAGAAGGGTGTTTCCGAGCCTCGGTGCTTCGGAGCGGATATGCAGTCAAGATGACCGCGCCGTCCGTTCGCTTGCTCGCCGCCTTTGCGAGTGGAGAAAGACCCGATGCCGACCCGATCGCTTTCGCCGAAGTCTTCGCCGTCTTGTCGCAGTACGTCAAGGGCAAAACGGGCAAAAATCTTCGCGCTCTGTTTGAACTTTCCGACCTTCTTCGCAACGGCGCGCGGGGCTGATCTTCGTCACGGGTGATTTTTCAAGGATTTTTTCCATTTTTCGGTAAAACTCTTGCAATGGGCGCGCAAAAAGTATTATCATATTGATAACCGTTATTTTTTACGAGTTTTTATTAGGAGGATTATTCATGAAAAAATACGTCTATCTCTTCACCGAAGGCGACGCCACCATGCGTGAGTTGCTCGGCGGTAAAGGTGCTAACCTCGCCGAAATGACCAAGATCGGTCTTCCCGTGCCGCAGGGCTTCACGATTTCCACCGAAGCTTGCACCCAGTACTATGCCGACGATAGGATGATCAATGACGACATCATGGCGGAGATCATGGCGAACGTCAAGAAGATGGAGGAGATCAACGGCAAGAAGTTCGGCGACCTCAAGAACCCGCTTCTCGTTTCCGTCCGTTCGGGCGCCAGAGCCTCGATGCCGGGTATGATGGACACGATCCTGAACCTCGGTTTGAACGATAAGGTCGTTGCGGCGATGATCGCCGGCAACCCCGATCCGAAGTTCGAGCGTTTCGTTTACGACTCTTATAGGAGATTCATCCAGATGTTCTCCGACGTCGTTATGGAAGTCGGCAAGAAGTATTTTGAAGAGCTGATCGACAAGATGAAGGCGGCGAAGGGCGTCGAGTACGACATCGACCTGACCGCAGCCGACCTCAAGGAGCTCGCTTATCAGTTCAAGGCCGAGTACAAAAAGCAGCTCGGCAAGGATTTCCCCGACGATCCGATCGAGCAGTTGAACGCCGCGATCCGCGCGGTCTTCCGCAGCTGGGACAACCCCCGTGCGAATATCTATCGTATGGACCACGACATCCCCTACAGCTGGGGCACCGCGGTCAACGTCATGCCGATGGTCTTCGGTAACCTGAATAACAATTCCGGTACCGGCGTCGCATTCACCCGTAACCCCGCCACCGGCGAGAAGAAGCTGATGGGTGAGTTCCTGATCAACGCGCAGGGCGAGGACGTCGTCGCGGGCGTTCGTACCCCGATGCCGATCTCCGAGATGGAAGAGAAGTTCCCCGACGCCTACAAGCAGTTCGTCGACGTTTGCAACGTCCTCGAAGACCACTATCGCGATATGCAGGATATGGAGTTCACCGTCGAGAACGGCAAGCTCTATATGCTCCAATGCCGTAACGGCAAGCGTACCGCTTCCGCCGCGATCAAGATCGCTTGCGATTTGATCGACGAGGGCATGATCACCGAAGAGCAGGCTCTTCTGCAGATCGACGCGAAGACCCTCGATATGCTCCTGCACCCGACCTTTGACGCCGATGCGCTGAAGGCGGCAAATAAGGAGAACGTCGTCGGCAAGGGTATCGCCGCTTCTCCGGGCGCCGCCGCGGGTACCATCGTATTCACCGCCGAAGACGCCGTCAGAGAAGGACAGAAGAATAAGAAGGTCGTTCTCGTCCGTCTCGAGACCTCTCCCGAGGACATCGAGGGCATGAAGTACGCGCAGGGCATCTTGACCGTGCGCGGCGGACAGACCTCTCACGCGGCGGTCGTCGCTCGCGGTATGGGCACCTGCTGCGTCTCCGGTTGCGGCGACATCAAGATGCACGAGGAAGAAAAGTACTTCGAGCTCGCGGGCAAGATCTTCCGCGAGGGCGATGCGATCTCTCTGGACGGCTCCACCGGTCTCATCTACGACACCAAGATCAAGACCGTTCCCGCCGATCCGAACAGCGGCTACTTCGGCAGGATCATGAAGCTCGCCGATAAGTACAAGGCTCTCAAGGTTCGCACCAACGCCGACACTCCCGCAGACGCGAAGAGGGCGGTGGAACTGGGCGCCGAGGGCATCGGTCTGACCCGTACCGAGCATATGTTCTTCGGACCGGGCAGGATCGAGAAGTTCCGCGAGATGATCTGCTCCGAGGACAAGAAGGAGCGTGAACACGCTCTCGCCGCGATCGAGCCGATGCAACAGGAAGACTTCGAGGGCTTGATGGAAGAGTTGAAGGGCATGCCCGTCACGATCCGCTTCCTCGATCCGCCGCTCCACGAGTTCGTCCCGACCCTCGAGGGTGATATCGAAGCGCTCGCCAGGGCGAAAGAGAAGACCCCCGCCGAGATCCGCATCCTCTGCGAGAGCCTGCACGAGTTCAACCCGATGATGGGTCACCGTGGTTGCCGTCTCGCCGTCACCTATCCCGAGATCGCGGTCATGCAGACCCGTGCGATCATCAAGGCGGCGATCAACGTGCAGAAGCGCCATCCGGATTGGAAGGTCAAGCCCGAGATCATGATCCCGCTCGTCGGCGAAGTCAAGGAGCTCAAGTTCTGCAAGGATACCGTCGTGAAGACCGCGGAAGAGGTCATCAAAGAGGCGGGTGCGAAGCTCGAGTACGAAGTCGGTACGATGATCGAGATCCCGCGTGCCGCGCTGACTGCGGACGAGATCGCGAAGGAAGCGGAGTTCTTCTGCTTCGGTACCAACGACCTGACCCAGATGACCTTCGGTTTCAGCCGTGACGATTCGGGCAAGTTCCTGCCGAGCTACTACAATGCGAAGATCTACGAGTCCGATCCCTTCGCTCGCTTGGACACCACCGGCGTCGGCAAGCTGATGAAGATGGCGGTCGAGCTCGGTCACAAGACCCGTCCGGAGATCCATTGCGGCATCTGCGGCGAGCACGGCGGCGATCCCTCGTCCATCGAGTTCTGCCACGAGATCGGGCTGAATTACGTGTCCTGCTCTCCCTACAGAGTGCCTATCGCACGTCTTGCTGCCGCGCAGGCTAATATCAAAAACCCCCGCAAATAAAGGCGGGCGCGTATAGCGGCACGAATACTTCACTACACCTGCAAAGGCGAGTAGTTACGTACGATAAGTACGCGCCTACTCGCCTTTTTGCTGAGCGTTCGTCTTCGTACCACTCTCCTCGCCCGCCCAATAATGCTTTTATGAGCGCCTCGTCTATGCCTCATTCTCCGCTGTCTCGTGTCGGGTAAGTAGGCGCCTGCCCCTTTTTTTACCGGGGTCCCCGAGAAATGGTGCATTTCTTGGGGTGGACGTGCGCTCGTCTTTGCCGCATTCTCCGCGTCCGCGGATATATTACGCGCCTGCGGGTATTTTTCGTTGCGCCTCGTATCTGCAACCCTTCTCCGCGCTCACTTAAAGGAAAGCGATTACGCGCCCGCCGATATGAGAGAGAACGAAAAACTATAGCCGTAGAAATCCCCTGCGTTTTTTCCGTAAGCGAACTCGCCCTTAAAGGAATATGTCGTTTTTTCTTGAACACTTTTATAAAAAGTGTTATACTATCTTTATGAAAAAATATCGTTTTGCTTTTCAAAAGTCCGCATACGTCGTATTTGCGCTGATCATTCTGTCGGCGGTGGTGGCGATCGTTTTCGCCTCTTTGCGCCTTGCGGGGGTGGGGGACTTTGCGTCAGCCTATCCCGCGACCGACGTCGTGACCATCGTGGCGTTCGTCGCGTTCCTTGCCTTGATCGGCTGGGATCTTTTCGCTTCGTATTACCTGTTTGAAGAGGAGAGTTTCTTGTCGTCCCAACTCTTTTCGCGCAAGAGGATCGCTCGTCAGTCGCTCGCGAAGGTCGTCGTCGACGATCCGTCGGGGCTGATCGTTCTCTATTATGCCGATCCGTCCGCACCCGACGCTTTGCTTTATCTGACCGTCAATATCAAGCGTGATCTGGTCGAGGGATTCCTCTCCGACCTACGCGCTTTCCGTTCCGATCTTCCCGTCGAACATCGCCCCGAGGCTTCCCCTTCGGACGAGGGTGACGGGGGAGAGGAATAGTTTGCGGTGCGTGTTGCTTGCCAAATAATACTTATTGTGCTATGATGATTTAGTATAGGGGGTCTAATGACTTATCTTTTGGGAGATACTTCGCTCGGCGACGCGATGAAAGAGGCATTGTTGCCCGAAAACGTAAACTTTCTCGGTTTGGGAGTCAATCCGAGCTTTTATACGTCGCTGATCGTCGCGGGCGTGTTGATCCTTTTTGCGATCGCCATGCGCGTTTTCGTGATCCCCCGTTTCAAGGACGTCCCCGGCAAGCTCCAGAGCGCGCTGGAATCCATCGTCTTGATGTTCGACAAGATGAACGAGGAGAACTCCCTTACCCGTGGCTTTATGGGCGCTTACGTCTTCTCGGCGGCGCTCTACATTTTCCTCGGCACGATGGTGGAACTGATCGGTCTCAGACCCGTGATGGGCGATCTCAACGCTTGTCTCGCGCTGTCGGTCTCCACGTTTCTGTGCATCGTCATTTTCTCCGCGCGGGCAAAAGGTCCCGTCGGCGCGCTCGGCGCTCTCAAGGATCTGACCCTTCCCGTGTCGATGTCCTTCCGTCTGTTCGGCAGTATCTCGAGCGGACTGATGGTAACCGAACTGGTCTACCATTTCATCTTCCTATCTTTCGGTTTACCCGTGATCGTGGGCGTGCTCTTTACTTGTTTCCACGCCTTGATCCAAGCATACGTATTCGCGATTCTTTCCTCTCTCTTCGTGGGAGAGGCGGCGGTGCCTTCCGCTAAAAAGGTAAAAACAAAAACGCAGAGCGGCGAGACCGAACTTGCCGCCAAGGAGTAAACTATGACCTTAGCCATTCAAAATCTCATTTGCGAATTGTCCCAGACCTCGATCTACGCGATCGCGGCGGTCGTCGCGGTCTTCGTCGGCGCCTTCGCGGGTATCGGTATGGCGATCGCCGTTACCAAGGCGATCGACGCCATCGCGCGTCAGCCCGAAGCGGAGAGCAAGATCCGCACGACCCTTTTGCTCGGACTCGCCTTCATCGAGACCACGGCGATCTACGGCTTGTTCATCGCGATCATGCTCGTAATCAAGGTGCTGTGATATGACCCCCTTGATTTCGGACGCGATCCTCGGTCTGAGCCTGGCGAAGTTCTTGTTGCACCTATTAAACTTCGCGATCCTCTTCACTGCGCTGTGGTTTATCCTGTATAAACCCGTGATGAAGTTTATTCGTGAGCGGCAAGCGCGCGTCGAAGGGCAGCAGAAGGAAGCGGAAGAGAACCTAAAAGCCTCTAAAGAGGCTCGCGGGGCGGCGGAGGAGCGTCTCCGCGCCTTGGACGAAGAGCTCTCCGAGAAGAGAGTCGCCGCGGAGAAAGAGACCGCGCTGGCGTGTGAGAAACTCGTCGCCGACGCGTCCTCTCGTGCGGAGAATATCGTGAAGACCGCCGAAGAGAATGCGCGCCGTCAGGCAGCCGAGGTGGTCGCAGGGGCGAAAGCGGGGATCCGCGACGCCGCCGTCACCCTCGCGGAGAGCATCTTGACCGAGAAGGTGGACGACGTGGACGACGCCCTGATCGACGCCGCCTTGAAGGATTGGAAGAATGGCTGATTTCGTCGTCACTTCCGCACGCGCTCTTTCCGAAGAAAAACGGAGAGCGATTGCCCGTAGTCTCGGCGCACCGCTTGACGCCGTCACTTTTACGGTAGACGAGGCGCTGATCGGCGGTATCGTCATTACCGACGGCGAAAAGGTCCTTGACGCCTCGGTTCGTCGCAAGGTCACGGACGCCGCGAAACAGGCGGAAGAGCACCTTGCCAACGCACCGCTCGAACATATTTTGTCCTCTCTCAGAGAGGAGTTTTCTCATTTGCCCAAGGCGGAGCTTACCGCCGCGGGTATCGTCCGCACCGCCGTTGACGGCGTGATCTTCGCGGACGGACTTTCTCGCGCCAAGATCGGCGAACTTTTGCTGATCGGCGGGGAATATTTCGCGATGGTGATGAACCTCGAGAGAGATCGCATCGGCGCGATCCTCTTGACGGGTATGAACCTCGTCAGGGCGGGGGACGAAGTGCGCCTGACGGGCAAGATCGTGACAGTTCCCGTGGGCGAAGCCTTGCTCGGCAGGGTGGTCGGTCCCCTCGGCGATCCGATCGACGGACTCGGCAGGGTCGAGACCGATCGGTTCCGTCCCGCGGAAGCGCCCGCACCCGCGATCCTCGACCGCGCAAAGGTCTCGGAACCTCTCTATACGGGGGTGAAGACCGTGGACGCCATCGTGCCGATCGGCAAGGGACAGCGCGAACTCATCATCGGTGACAGACAGACGGGCAAGACCTCTCTCGCGCTCGACGCGATCCTCAATCAAAAAGGAAAGAACGTCTATTGCATCTACGTCGCGATCGGGCAGAAGACCACGACCGTCGCCGACGTCGTGAACACCTTGAAGAAGGGTGACGCTCTCTCCTATACGACGGTGGTCGCCGCGAACGCGTCGGACAGCGCGCCGCTCCAATACGTCGCCCCCTATGCCGCCACCGCGATGGCGGAAGAATTGATGTATGCGGGCAAGGACGTCTTGATCGTCTATGACGATCTTTCCAAGCACGCGGTCGCCTATCGTACGATCTCGCTCCTCTTGAAACGTCCCGCAGGGCGCGAAGCCTTCCCGGGCGACGTTTTCTACATTCATTCCCGCTTGCTTGAGCGCTCGGCGAAATTGTCGCCTCGGCTCGGCGGCGGTTCGCTGACGGCGCTCCCGATCATCGAGACGCTCGGATCGGACATTTCCTCGTATATCCCCACCAACGTGATCTCGATCACGGACGGACAGATCTTCCTCGAAAGCGGCTTGTTCCACGCGGGCATTCGTCCCGCCGTGAACGTCGGTCTTTCGGTCTCCCGCGTCGGCGGCAACGCCCAACCCAAGGCGATGCGTTCGGTCGTCAAGGGACTGAAACTAGACCTCGCGCGCTATCGCGAAATGGCGGTGTTTACCGAGTTCGGCGCGGACGTGGACGAGGACACCAAGTCGGTCCTCGATCGCGGTGCGAAGCTCACGCAGATGTTGGTGCAAAAGCAGGGCGCACCCTATTCGATGGCGGAGGAGGTCACGGAGATCTACGTGATGTCCGGCGACGCGATCCGCGTGGTCGAAAAGGACAAGATCGGCGCGACCCTTGCCCGTCTGCTCGAGCATATCCGCGCGGCGTATCCGTCTCTCCTTTCTTCTATAGAAGAAACGGGGGAGCTTTCTGAGCAAAATAAGAGCCTGATCGACAAGGCGGTCTCCGAGGTGCTCGCGTGAATAACCGTGAGGTAAAACGTCGCATCTCTTCGGTGAAAGAGACGGTGAAGATCTATCGCGCGATGTATTCGATCAGCGTAGCGAGAATGATCAAATGCAGGGCGGCGCTCCCCATTGCCGAGCGCTTTTATCATACTTCCGGCGACTTACTCTCTCGCTTGACCGATCGACCGATGGACTTTTTCCGCGAGAGGGGGCATAGGACCGCCTTCATCGTGATCGGCGGCGACAAGGGACTGTGCGGCGACTATAACGAGAAGATCGCACTCTACGCTGCGTCCTTGCTCCGCGCCGCAGAAGAAAAGTATCTCTTCACGGTCGGGTCGGTCACTCGTGATATGATCTCCAAGTACGGCTTCGCGCCCGACGTGGAGTTCCTGCATTCGGCGGACAATCCTTCGCCCGAAGCGGCTTTCTCGATGGCGGCGGATCTCATGAATCTATACGAAGAGGGGATGCTCGACGAGGTGCGCCTCGTCTACTGCGACGTCGTGGACAATCGTCCCGTCCCCGTGAGCGATAGGATCCTCCCATTCCTCGGGACGTCCGAAGCGCTCCGTGACGAGACCGAGCCGCTCCGTGAGACGCCGACCGAAGGCGCCGTTCGCCGCTCGCTCTATACCTATCTGGCTTCGGCTCTGTATCGCGCGTTGATCCTCGCCTCGCTCGCCGAACACCTCTCGAGGGTCAGAGCGATGCCGCAGGCGACGGAGAATGCGGAGAAGATGATCGCCGATCTGACGGCGAAGTATAATAAGATCAGGCAAGAGAGCATCACGCGCGCCTTGCAGGACGTGGGCTCTTTTACGGATGAATGATATGAAGAAAGTGTTTGAAGGAAAAATCGTCAGGATCATCGGCGTCGTAGTGGACGTTGCGTTCGAGACGCATCTGCCGTCCTTGAACGAGCTGTTGCGTTTGCCGCACGGGGCGGGGGAGATCGCGCTCGAGGTCGTGAGCCACGTCGATCGCGGCGTCGTGCGCTGTCTGTCGCTGAACCCGACCGACGGTCTCTCTCGCGGAGAGATCGTCTATACGACGGGCAACTCGGTTTCCGTTCCCGTCGGCGACGCGGTGCTCGGCAGGGTGCTGAACGCTTACGGCGAGCCGATCGACGGCAAGGGCGAGATCGACAGCGAACGCGCCGGGATCTATCACGAACCGCCCGCCTTTACCGACCTCACCGCGAAGAAGGAGATCTTCCAAACCGGTATCAAGGTCATCGACCTACTGACTCCCTACGTCAAGGGCGGCAAGGTCGGACTTTTCGGCGGCGCGGGCGTCGGCAAGACGATGCTGATCCTCGAACTGATCAACAACGTCGCGGGCAAACTCCATGGCAGTTCGATCTTCGCGGGCGTCGGCGAACGTAGCCGCGAAGGGCAGGAGATGATCGAGGAGATGAGTGAATCGGGCGTCCTCGACAAGACCGCTCTCGTCTTCGGACAGATGAACGAGACCCCCGCCGCGCGTATGAAGGCGGCGCTCACGGGCTTGACCCTTGCCGAGCATTTCCGCGACAAAGAGCACCGCGACGTCCTCTTCTTCCTCGACAATATCTTCCGTTACGTCCAGGCGGGCAGCGAGGTCTCGGCGCTTCTCGGCAGAATGCCCTCGGCGGTCGGCTATCAGCCCACCCTCGCGGGAGAGCTCGGCGCCCTCGAAGAGCGCATCGCGAGCACGAAAAACGGCTCTATCACCTCGGTGCAGGCGGTCTACGTTCCGGCGGACGACCTTACGGATCCCGCCCCCGCGACCCTCTTTACCCACCTCGACGCGACCACGGTTTTGTCGAGAAAGATCGTAGAGCAGAATATCTATCCCGCGGTCGATCCGCTCGAGAGTTTCTCTCGTAACTTGGAGCGCGAGATCGTCGGCGACTTGCATTACGAAACGGCGAAGCGCGTGATCTCGGTTTTGCAACGCTACAACGAACTGCAGGACATCATCGCGATCCTCGGCATGAACGAGCTGTCCAACGAGGATAGGTCTCTCGTCTATCGTGCGCGCAAATTGCAGCGCTTCTTCTCGCAACCTTTCCACGTCGCGACACCTTATACGGGCATCGAGGGCAAGTACGTGCCGATCGAGAAGACCATCGAAGGTTGCAACGCGATCCTGAACGGCGATTTGGACGACGTACCCGAGGGGGCGTTCTTCTTCATCGGCGGGATCGAGGATCTTCGTAAATGAAGAGCTTTCACTTCGCGATCCTGACCCCGCGGGAGAGCGTCTACGAGGGGGAGATCCTCTCGCTCGTACTGCCGACCGAGGACGGACAGATCGGTTTCCTATCTTGCCGTGAGGAGACCGTGATTCAAGTCATGGCGGGCGATTTTCGCGTGACGGACGAGGCAGGGGACACCCACCTGTTCGAGACCGACGGCGGCGTGTTCCGCATCACCCGTGAGGGCGCAAACCTCTTGTGCGGTGCGGCGTACCATAAGGAAGAGGCGGCGGACAAGCGTCGAGAGGACGCCGAGCGCCTCGAAGCGGACAGACAACGGCAGGAGAAGAGCATCGCGGACTACAAGATGACCCGCTTGGCGCTGATGCGTGCTTTTGAGAAGATCAAGCGTTCTAATCAAGGTGATTAACTCGGACGTAACGTCCGATAAGGAGACAACATGAAAATCTACGGACCCTCATACATACTGAACGGCAATATCGTGAGCAAGGAAGAGCTGGCGGCTTCCGGTTTTTCGCAGAAGAACCTGGACGAAGCCTATCGCGGCACCATCGCCTATTCGATCTTGAAAGAACACAGCAAGATCGGCGCGGAGAAGGGCAAGGGCGTCGCCGTGAAGTTCGATGCGCTCGCCTCGCACGACATCACCTACGTCGGCATCATTCAGACCGCGAAAGCGAGCGGACTTGTGAAGTTCCCGATCCCCTACGTCCTCACCAACTGCCACAATTCCCTCTGTGCCGTCGGCGGCACGATCAACGAGGACGACCACCTCTTCGGCTTGTCCGCCGCGAAAAAGTACGGCGGCATCTTCGTCCCCGCGCACCAGGCTGTCATTCATACCTATATGCGTGAATGTTTCGCAAAGTGCGGCTCGATGATCCTCGGCAGCGACAGTCACACCCGCTACGGCGCCCTCGGCACGATGGCGATGGGCGAGGGCGGTCCCGAGCTCGTCAAGCAACTGCTCGGCATGACCTACGACGTCAAGTATCCCGAGATCGTTGCGATCAAACTCTCGGGCGCGCCTCGCAAAGGCGTCGGTCCCCACGACGTCGCGATCGCCTTGATCGGTGAAGTTTTCAAGAAGGGTTTGGTCAAGAACAAGGTGCTCGAGTTCATCGGCAAGGGCGTCGAGAATCTTCCGATCGAGTATCGTAACGGCATCGACGTGATGACCACCGAGACCGCGTGTCTGTCCTCGATCTGGCAGACCGATTATCGCGTCAAGGAGTATTTTGCGCTTCGCGGCAGGGCGGACGACTATAAGAAACTCGAACCCGCCTCGCTCGCCTATTACGACGGCGTGATCGAGATCGACCTATCCGAGATCGAGCCGATGATCGCGCTTCCGTTCCATCCGTCCAACGCCTACAAACTGGGAGACCTCATCGCGAACCCCGGCGACATCTTGTCCGAGGCGAGCAAGAATATCAACGAATTGATGGGCGGCAAAGCCTCGATCGACCTGACCAAGAAGATCAGGAAAGACGGCGTCTACGTCGAACAAGCGGTCATCGCGGGCTGCGCGGGCGGCACCTACGACAACCTCGTGGAGAGCGCGAGCATCTTGAAAGGGAAGAGCATCGGCAACGGTGAGTTCACGATGAGCGCCTATCCCGGCAGTCAGCCGATCTTTACCGAACTCGTTAAGAACGGCTCGATCGCGACCTTGATGCAGGCGGGCGTTTCGGTGCGTTCCTGCTTCTGCGGTCCTTGCTTCGGCGCGGGCGACGTTCCCGCCAACGACTCATTGAGCATTCGTCACACGACCCGCAATTTCGAGAGCCGCGAAGGATCCAAGCCCCTCGAAGGACAGATCGCGACGGTCGCCCTGATGGACGCGCGTTCGATCTCCGCCACGGCGGCGAACGGCGGCAGGCTGACTTCCGCGCTCGAGCTGGACTATGACGACAAGATCCCCCCCTATACCCACGACGACAGCTCTTATAAGAGCCGCGTTTATAACGGTTACGGCAAGGCGGAGCCGAGTTCTCCCTTGCGTTACGGCCCGAATATCGCCGACTGGCCCGTGATCCCCGCGCTCCGCGAGAACGCGATCTACAAGATCACCGCGGTCATTAACGATCCCGTCACGACGACCGACGAATTGATCCCGTCGGGCGAGACCTCGTCCTACCGTTCCAATCCGTTGCGCCTCGCGGAGTTTGCGCTCTCGCGTAAGGTGCCGGAGTACGTCGGCAGGTGCAAGGAAGTGAAAGCGGCGGCGGACAAGTACCTTGCGGACGGCGTCCTTCCCGAGGAGATCGAGGCGGCGGTCGCGGCGGCGGGCGTCGAACTCAAGGGCGGCACGCTCCTGACCTCGGCGATCTACGCGGTGAAACCCGGCGACGGCAGCGCGCGTGAACAGGCGGCGAGTTGTCAGCGCGTCCTCGGCGGCGGCGCGAACTTCGCGGTCGAATACGCGACCAAGCGTTATCGCAGTAACCTCATAAACTGGGGTATGATCCCCTATCTTACGCAGGCGTCTTTCGAGGTCGGCGACGTCGTGATCGTCCCGAACGTCAGAGAGAAGTTGCTTGCGGACGAGGAGTTCCCGCTCTATATCGTGCGCGGGGCAAAGGTCATCAAGGAGAGCGCGACGGTGGACAAACTGACCGACGCGGAGAAGGCGATCATCAAGGACGGCTGTTTGATCAATTATTACGCGAATAGGTAACTCTCCCGTACCTGCCGCATAAAATGCGGTATGGTGGTCAGAGTCGATCTCGGAGCGATCAATCGAAATATCGAGCGCATTGCGCGTCAAACGGCGAAACCCGTGATCCTGATGATCAAGGCGGACGCCTACGGACACGGCGCTCTACGCGTCGCGCGCGCAACCGACGCGCCTTGCTACGGAGTGGCGACAGAGGCGGAAGGGGTCCCGATTCGGGAACTCGGCAAAGAGGTCCTCGTCACCGCTCCGTCGCTTTTTACTCTCCCCCTGGCTCGCCGATACGATATGATCCCGTTGATCGGAGAGGAAAGCCTCGTTCAAGCCGCGATCCGTGCGGGGGTCAAGCGCTGTCATCTCGCTGTGAACAGCGGAATGAATCGCCTCGGGTTCAAGGGGGAGAAAGCGTGTTACAGCGCGGCGGCGGCTCTCCTTCGGGGCGGCGTCGCGGTCGAGGGGATCGCCACGCACTATAAGGGGGGAGAGGACGGGATCGTCACGGCGCAGAATCTTGCCTTCGATCGGGCGGTCGCCGCCGTGCGATATGCTCTCGCGGAAAGGGGGATCGAGCGGCTGTTTACCCACGTGACGGGGAGCGGCGCGCTGTTTGCCTCCCGCTACGACGCCTTGCGCGTCGGTCTCGCGGCGTACGGCTATCACGACGGTTACGCGACGGCGGGCATTCCTCTCGAGAAGGCGATGCGGGTCACGAGCCACGTGATCGCGAAGAAACGGATACGGGCGGGTGATACCCTCGGTTACCTAGGCGCCTTTTGCGCCTCGCGCTCATGCCTTGCCTATACCGTCCTCGGCGGCTACGGAGACGGCGTCCTGCGCTCGGAGATCGGGCGCAAAGTGATTGCGGCGGGGCGTCGGCTCAAGATCGCCGCGGTGTCGATGGATAGCTTCGAAATGATCTCGGAGGGCATTGACTTAGACGTGGGGTCGCGTGTTATAATAGTATCGGACGCGGTGGACGCGGCGTATATCGCCGAGCATCGCGGCACCATTCCCTACGAAGTGCTCCTCGGCTACGACGTACCGAGGGCGGAGAGGATCTATGCAGAGTAAACAGGCAGTCAGACGGATCGTCAAGGAGCGTCTGTCCGCGATGACGGCGGAGGACAAAGCGGAGAAGGATAAACGGCTCGCAACGCGCTTTCTTTCTTCGCCCGAATACGCCGCCGCTCGTACGATCTTCATCTATTATTCGGACGATCACGAGGCGGATACGCACGCGATTCTCGATCGCGCCTTTGCGGATGGTAAACGGGTTTTTCTGCCGCGCACGGTAGGGGACGATATGTACCTCGTTCCTTTTCGACAGGGCGAGCCCCTCGCCGTCGGCTGTTTCGTCGGGGTGCTTGAGCCGCAGGGTGTGGCAACGGACGAAGTCCCCGATCTCGCCGTGATCCCGCTCGTCGCTTTCGATCGTTCGCGCGCTCGTCTCGGCAGAGGGAAGGGCTATTACGACCGATTTCTCGATTCCTACGGTGGGACAAGCCTTGCGCTCGCCTACGCCGAGCAGGAGGCGGATCTCGTGCCCACGGACGGATTTGACAGGCGACCCGACGTGATCTTGACCGATAAGGAGCGTATTGAATGAGAGTGATCGCGGGCAAATACAAGGGAAGAACGCTGTTTTCGCCCAAGGGCGACGCGGTTCGCCCCACGACGGATAGGATCAAGGAAAACGTATTCAATCTCTTGCAAGGGCGCATCGCGGGCGCGGCGTTTCTCGATCTGTTCGGGGGCACGGGCGCGATGAGCATCGAGGCGCTTTCCCGCGGAGCGGTGCGCGCGGTCGTTGCGGATGCGTCGAGAGACAGCGTCGCCTTGATCAAGAAGAACTTTCAAAAGGTCGGCGTCGGCAGGGAAGCGCAGATCCTCGAAGTCCCCTACGACATCGCCTTGAAACGTCTGACGGGCGAAGGCTTCGACCTTATTTATCTCGATCCCCCGTATCGCGCCGATTATTACGAGGATATTCTCGTCAGGATCGCCGAGGCGGGCGTCCTCAAGGAAGACGGGATCGTCGTGTTCGAGCACGCGACGGCGCGGGAGTTCCCCGTGGTCGTCGGCTACGAGACGGCGGACAGACGCAAATACGGCAGCGTGACCTTGGAACTCCTGAAACGGGTCTGACGGATGCGTTGAGACGGCGCTGCCACGCAAATATCAACTACGAAGGAGGAAAACTATGGCTTATCAACTCACGAAAGACAAAGACGGCTCGGTGCTGTTCGGTTACTATCCTCAAACGCGTAAATCCAAGACCGTGACCATCACGGACGCCCCCAACGAATACGGCGTCTGCGGCGGGTCGGACGGCTGTCGCTATCTCGCCACGCGCGGCGACTATTTTAAGATAGAGCCGATCCGCTGGCGCGTTTTGAAAGAGAAGGACGGCAAGCTTCTGCTTCTGTCCGAGATGATCCTCGATTTTCGCCCCTTCGACGAGGGGGGCACCAATTCTTATCTGTGGAGCGATCTGTCGGATTGGCTCGACGACGACTTCTTCTACGACGCCTTTTCGCCCTTGGAGCGCAAGATGATCCTGGCGACCTCGATCCGTTGCGACGAGGAGAGCGCCACCCCGCCTCCCGGCGTGCTATCCGACGAGGTATTCCAAAGCAACTGGGCGGGCGCCGTCGATCCGCAAAAAGCGGAAACGTTCAAAGATAAGGTCTTTTTGTTCGGCGTACGCAACGTGACGCAAGCCGACTTCGGATTCCGCGAGGATCCCTACGCACTCGACGAGAATCGCGTCGCGCGCCTGACCGACTATGCCAAAGCGGCGTCCGGCGATCCCTCGGACACGGCGGCTTGGTGGCTTCGTTCGCCGATCCCGCACCTCGACTGTTACGTTCGCGTCGTCGGCGAAGGCGGCAATGCGGACGGAGAGGTGTACGTCGCCGATCCCTGCGGCGTTCGTCCCGTCATTCGCATTAAGACCTAGTCTTTTGAGAAAGGGGAGTTCGTTATGGAAGAAAAGAAGACCTATACCCAAGAGGAATTGAACGAACTTGACAGAATCTGTCTTTTTGTGTAATAATTTGTATATGAGCAAATGCCTTGTTACCGGTAGTTTCGATCCCATCACCCTCGGACACGAGGACATCATCGAGAAGGCGATCCGCGCCTTCGACGAGGTGTCCGTCGCGATCCTCGTGAACCCCGAACGGGACGCTCTTTTCACGCTCGAACAGCGGGAGAGTATGATCCGCGCGGTCTTCGGCGAGCGCGTACACGTCTTCTCCTACACGGGGCTTGCGGTCGAGGCGGCGCAGTCTATGGGCGCCGATTTCCTCGTGCGCGGCATTCGGGACGAAGCCGATCTCGTCTATGAGACCGAAATGGCGGATTACAACCGCGCGCACGGCGTGGAGACCGTCTTTTTCCTCTCCGACGCCCGTTTACGCAAGGTCAGCGCCACCAAGGCGCGCGAGGCGCTGTTGGACGGGTGCGCGGGGAAGTATATCGGTGAAGGCGTACTGGCTCTGGCGGGGCAGTTTTTGGAGGATCGGGAATGACCAACGTTGACGAGATCATCAAGCAACTCGAGGACGAACTCCTCGGTAAGAAAAACTTTTTCGGCAAGCACGTCGTGGACGAGATGAAGGTGACGAACCTGCTTTCCCGTCTGCGTGACAGCGTGCCGCAGGCATTTTACGAGGCGCAGACCTTGTTGCGCCAGCAAGAAGCGCTGATCGCCGACGCGGAACGTCGCGCCGAGAGCATCATTCGCAACGCCGCCGAGCAGCGCGACAAGATGATCGCCGAGTCCGAGATCCTCGCCGAGGCGCAACGCCAAGCAGAGGAACTCAAAGCCAAGACCGAGCGCTATTGCGACGATCTCACGGCATCCCTACATCGCAAATTGGATCGTGAACTCTACGACGTTGCCTATAAGATGAACGACGCGATGATCATGGTCGAGGATCTGCGCGACGAGCTCGCGCGCCGCGCCGCGCCCCCGATGGGTGGGAATCCCGCCGGCGGCAACGGCGGTGGGGAGGATCAATAAGCGCAACGATCGCTTGTTGAAGCATCATTCGTGACGGTTCGCCGTCACGTTTTTTTGTTCTTAGGGACGAAAGGGCAGTTGCTTTTCTATTCGTATTTCGAGAGAGATCGCATATATTTACTATGCGAAAACTCTTTTTACCACTCTTTCTCTTTGCGCTTTTCGCCCTATTGCTCCTTTCGCCCGAGCGATACTTTCACTCGGTGCAGGGCGGCGTATTGCTTTTTACCTCGGCGGTGCTCCCTTCGATGCTCCCGTACTTCTTCTTTACCAAACTCCTGACGGGGACGGGGTGCGTCGGCGCGCTGTCGGGCACGCTCGGTCGTCCCGTGCGGTGGGCGTATCGGGTCGCGCCCATCGCCTCTTATCCTCTCTTGATGAGCCTTCTCAGCGGCTATCCCGTCGGGGCGCGGGTGCTCGGCGATCTATATGATAAGGGCTTGATCTCCCGAGAGGACGCTCGCCATGCCGCTTCTTTTACCTCGACGAGCGGCAGTATGTTCGTTCTCGGGAGCGTGGGCGCGGTCATCTTGAAGGACGCGGGCGCGGGCGTCGTGATCCTCGTCGCGCACTATCTCGGCGCGATCCTAAACGGCTTTTTCTATCGCGGAAAAGCCGATCTCCACGGACAGAGCGTCCTCTTGGCTCCTTCTTCCGTTGCTACGGAGAATCTCCTGTCGGACGCGATGTACGAGAGCGTTCTCTCCCTTGCCTTGGTCGGCGGATTCATCGCGATCGCGAATCTGCTCGGCGATATGGCGTCGGATCTCCTGTCCCACATCTTCCCGACGCTCTTTTCGGGCGGAACGGTGTGGTCGGGGCTCCTCTACGGCGCGTTTGAAGTCACGCGGGGGTGCGTAGAGTTCGCCTCGCTCGGCGTGGGCAGAGTATGGGTAACGGCGCTGTGCGCGCTCGCCGTGTCCTTCGGCGGGCTGTCCGTCCTCTTTCAGTCGATGTCTTTTCTCGGGAAAACGGGGATAAAAGGGGGCAAGTTCCTCTTGATGAAAGTCACGCAGTCGGGCGTATCCTTTCTTCTCGCCCTTGCGCTTGGGTTTGTGTTTTTACAGTAATATCATACCGCTCGTGACGTCGGATCGTCCCTTTGCCACGCGGTAGATCTCGTAGGCTTTTGCGTCCAGGATCGCGCTCTCGATGCCGCTTTCCGCCGCTTCGTTCTCTCCCGTTAAGAGCACGCCGCCCTTCGAGAGCAGGGAGAGAAGGTCGGTGCGATCCGACCGAATGCCGAGCACCTTGTAATAGGGCGCCGCCTTGACGGTGCGCTTCAGCATCTCGTTCGTCACGCCGAGCAGGGCGTTCACGAGGATGCGTCTGACGCGCGCCTCGGTATAGCGCTTGGTGGAGACTGCCTTGACGAGGCTTTCCGCGTCGCCGCTTTCTCTCGCGAGGCGCAGGATGCGATTCTCGATCCCTTCCTTGACGTCCGCGACGGCGGCGAGTTCTTCTCGGGTCATTTGGGTCAGTCGATACATCAAGATGGGGGAGAGGTCGTCCCGTCCGATCTCTTCGAGATCGCCGGCCACGTACGGGGGCAGGGCGGCGAACGCCCGTTCCTTCTCTCCCTCCGATAGGGCTTTTCTGATCGCAGAGGCGGAAGGGGCGTCGAGGTCGACGGTTTCGGCGTCGTATGCGCCGTCGCGTTTTACCGCGTAAGGGGTGATGCCGCCGCGCCGTTTGATCGCGCGCAGGTATTCGACCGCGAGGATGTTGTTGGGTTTCGTGACGTCCGCCACGGGGATCTTTCTTGCCTCGGCGTAGCGTGCGAAGGTCTCGGCGAGCGCCGTCGGGTAGGATATCCCCATATCCATCAGTTCCTTCAGATCGACTTGCAGTTCGAGGGGTTCCTCTTCGAGGATCTTCGCCGCGTTCTCGAGGGCGGCCGCGCTTTCTTCTTCCGCGCCGAAAGCGAGGATTCGCTCCGCGGCGGGGATGCCTGCGAGCAACTTGACCGCGCCGTCCGCGAATCGTTCCGCGCACGCCGCGCCGAAGATCTGCGGCAGTTCGATCACCGCGTCCGCTCCCGCCGTCAGGGCGTGCTTGGCGCGCGTGTATTTGTCGAGCAAGGCGAGGGAGCCGCGTTGCAGGAAAGAACCGTTCAGGATCACGAGGAGCAGGTCGGGCGAAAGGGCTTTCGCTCGCTCGATCAATTTGAGATGTCCGTTGTGCAGCGGATTGTATTCCGCCGTGATCGCGACGATTTTCTTTTCGGGCATAAAACTTGCTTTCATCTCCTTGCTTTTTCCGCGCGCGGGGGGTATAATTATTATACATTTTTTTCTTAGGAAAAGAAATCTTTTTTATAAGGAGATTGCATTATGTCGAAATTGATGGATGAAATCAAGCAAAAAGCCGCGCTTTTGAACAAGCACATCGTCCTCGCCGAAGGCGAAGAAGAGCGTATCATTCGCGCCGCGGAGATGATCGCCGCGAAGAAGATCGCCCGTCTGACCCTGATCGGCAATCCGAACGTGATCAAGGCGAAGTGCCCGGATGCGAAATTGGACGGCGTCCAAATCGTGGATCCCGCCACGAGCCCGAAGACCAAGGAATACGCCGCGCTCCTTTACGAACTGCGTAAGGCGAAGGGTATGACCCTCGAGCAGGCGGAACAGTTGACCCTCGATTGCTCCTACTTCTCCGTTTTAATGATCAAGGCGGGCGACGCGGACGGTATGGTCAGCGGCGCGGTGCACAGCACGGGCGACACCCTTCGTCCCGCGCTCCAGATCATCAAGACCGCACCCGGCATCAGCACGGTCTCGAGTTGCTTCATTATGTGCCTTCCCGAAGGCTCCAAGTACGGTGAAAAGGACGTTATGGTCTACGGCGACTGCGCCGTGAATATCGATCCGAACGAGGATCAGCTCGCCGACATCGCGATCTCGACCGCCGAGAGCGCAAGGACGCTCGCAGGCATTTCTCCGCGCGTCGCGATGCTTTCCTTCTCCACGAAGGGCAGCGCAAAGCACGACACCGTGACCAAGGTGCAGAACGCGACCCGTATCGCGCACGAAAAGGCGCCCAACCTCGACCTCGACGGCGAGCTTCAGCTCGACGCCGCACTCGTTCCCGCCGTCGCTTCCTTGAAGGCGCCCGGCAGCGCGGTCGCAGGCAAGGCGAACGTCCTCATTTTCCCCGACCTCGAAGCGGGCAATATCGGCTACAAGCTCACCCAGCGTCTCGGCGGCGCCGAAGCGATCGGCCCGATCTGCCAAGGTCTCGCCGCTCCCGTCAACGACCTCAGCCGCGGCTGCGTCGCGGAGGACGTCGTGGGCGTGGTCGCAGTCACCGCCGTTCAGGCAGGCAATAAATAAGGAGACGATATGAAGATTCTCGTTATCAACGCAGGTAGTTCTTCCCTCAAATATCAACTGATCGAGATGGAGACCGAGACCGTCATTGCGAAGGGCGTGTGCGAGCGCGTCACGCAGGACAAGTCCCGTCTCGTGCATAAGGTCGGCGAAAAGGAATATAAGGTCGAGCATCCGATGCCCAACCATACCGAAGCGCTCTCCCTCGTGCTCTCCACCTTGACCGATCCCCAGATGGGCGTCATCAAGAGCCTTGACGAGATCGCCGCCGTCGGACATCGCGTCCTGCACGGCGCGGAGGACTTCAAAGAGTCCGTCCTGATCGACGACGAAGTCGTCCGCATCTGTGAGAAGAATAAGGAACTCGGCCCCCTGCATATGCCGGCGAATATCGCCTGCATCTGCGCCTGCCGCAAGCTCCTGCCCGTTCCGCAGGTCGCGGCGTTCGACACGTCCTTCCACCAGACGATGCCCGATTACGCCTTCCGTTACGCTCTCCCCGAGAACTATTACACCGAATGGCGTATGCGCCGTTTCGGCTTCCACGGCACGAGCCACAAGTTCGTTTCGGGCGAGGCGATCAAGTACCTCGGCAAGAAGGAATCCAAGATCATCACCTGCCACCTCGGCAACGGCTCCTCTCTCGCCGCCGTCTTGAACGGCAAGTGCTTGGATACGTCGATGGGTTATACCCCGCTTGCAGGCGTGCCGATGGGTACCCGTTCGGGCGACATCGACCCCGCGCTCCTCGAGGCGATCTGCAACAAGACGGGCATGAATATCTCCGACGCGATCAACCTCGGACTCAATAAGCTCAGCGGGATGCAGGGCATCGCGGGCAAGAGCGACTTCAGAGACCTCGCAGATATGGCGAAAGCGGGCGACGAAAACGCGAAACTCGCGCTCAATATGTTCGCTTACGGCGTCAAGAAGTTTATCGGCGCCTACGCGGCGGCGATGAACGGTGTGGACGCGGTCGTGATGACGGGCGGCATCGGTGAGAACAGCGTGGACGTCCGCGCGATGATCCTCAGCGGCATGGAGTACCTCGGCATCACCTTCGATCCCGCGAAGAACAACGTTCGCGGCAAGTTCGCCGACATCACGGCGGAGGGCGGCAAGGTCAAGGTGCTCGTGATCCCCACGAACGAGGAGCTCGTGATCGCGCGCGATACCAAAGCGCTCGCTTTCCCCTCTGCCAAATAAGGCGCGGAGCGGAAAGGGTTTCCTTGCGAAAATAGAAATTATTTGTCAAAATCGTTGACAGTAATTTCTCTTTCCCATATAATAAATAACTGTGAATGTTTTGGCAGCACGGAAATAGGAGGTGTATGATATGGCAGTACCGAAGTGCAAAGTGTCCAAGTCGAGGAGAGATTCCCGCGCGGCAAATTATAAGATCGACAAGGTCGGTCTCGTCGAGTGCCCCAATTGCCATGAACTGATCCGTAGTCATAGGGTTTGCCCGAAATGCGGTTACTATGACAAAGAGAAGGTCGTGGAAATCAAAGCAAAGAAAGACAACTGATCCCATTTGAGAAATTGCCGCCGTTTCGCGTATAAGCGCTCGGCGGCTTTTTTTTACTCGTGTGCGTTTATGGCGCTCGTTGCAAATGAGAGATTGCTTTCGCAGTCTACGGAGGAGTATATGGATGAGATGCAGACGATAACGTTCGGTAGTTATCCGCAAAGCAGAGTCAATGATGAGGAGTTGGTCGCCGCCTTGACGGAGCAGGCGGGAGGCAAGCCCGCGGAGGGCGGTCTGTGGCGCAAGACTTTTTATTGGAAAGGGCACAGGAAGGAGCCGAGTCGCATTTGGCTCGTCGACGTAGAGCGGGACGGCGAGCGCTACCGCGGTGTCTCTTTCGAGTATTATAGGTCGCACTTCCACGACTACGGCAAGAATTATATCCAAAAGGTCAACGGATACCTGGCGGGCAACGTCTATTGGTTTCGTTACGAGCCGATCGTCTGGCAAGTACTCAGTGATAAGGACGGCGTTTTGACTCTCCTTTCCGAAAAAGTTTTGGACGATATGGAGTACAACGATCGCAGCTGCCTCGAGGATCCGACCGCGAAGAACGCGGAGGTTCCGTGTTTGCCTTTCCAAAAAAGTCTGTTGCGCCTTTGGCTGAACGACGACTTTTACCGTACGGCGTTCGACGAAGCGGAGCGCGCGCGCTTCGTTCCCACGATCTGCTCGTTCGTCCCGAGGAAGGACGAGACGTTGGTCGTCACGCCGCAGGAAGAGCAAAACCAAGTCTTTTTGCTGACCTTCGACGAAGTGTGGGCATACGCGGAAAAGTTTGTCGGTAAAGAGAAACGCCTCAAGTGGACCGCGCGCACGTCCACCGACTATGCGAACGCGCAGGGCGCTTGGCCGGTATTCGGCGCGGCGCAATACTGGACTTGCGAGTCGACTGCCGGAAAGACGAGCGTTCCGTGCGTCGATTATCGAGGCTCGTACTCTTCTTTCTATCACGACTTCGACAGCGGCGTTCTTCCCGCGATCCGCATCAAATCCCTATAAAACGAGAGCCTCTATTAAGTAAAAATGCTTGACAGAGGCTTTTTTCTTGCCTATAATATGTAAAGTAATCTTGCTTTACAGAGGAGAGGGTATGGATATTCGTGATCGCGTCAGGCTCTCGTCGCTCCTTACGGAGTACGGTGCGCTGTTGACGGACAGACAACGCGATATGCTGAATATGTACGTTGAGATGGATATGTCCCTCTTCGAAGTGGCGGAGGAAACCGGCGTGACCAGACAGGCCGTTTTGGACGCGGTCAGGCACGGAGCGGACGCTTTGCAGAAATACGAAGACGCGGTCGGCAAAGTCGCCTTGAAGGATTCGATCCTCTCGGAACTGGACAAACTTACCGCGTCGGACGAGGGTCTCCGCGCGAGACTCGGCGCGATCTACGCATTATTGGAGGGGTAAATGGCTGCATTCGAAGGTCTCGGCATGAGACTCAATCACATTTTCAGCAAACTCAAGAATAAGGGCGCTCTGACCGAGCTCGAGATCAAGCAGGCAATGCGCGAGGTGCGTATTGCTCTCCTCGAAGCGGACGTCAACTTTACCGTGGTGAAGAACTTTATCGCCTCGGTCACCGAGAAGGCGATCGGCGAAGAGGTCTTGAAGAGCCTAACGCCGACCCAACAGGTCATCAAGATCGTGAACGAAGAACTGACGGCGCTCCTCGGCGGCTCGCATACCAAACTCGCCGTTGCGGATCGTCCCCCGACCGTCATCTTGATGTGCGGCTTGCAGGGCAGCGGTAAGACCACGATGTGCGGCAAGCTCGGTATGATGCTGAAAAAGGGCGGCAAACGCCCCGCGCTCGTCGCTTGCGACGTGTATCGTCCGGCGGCGATCCTTCAGCTCCAAAAGGTCGGCGAAAAGGCTGGCGTTCCCGTGATCGAACAGGGGCAGATCGCCCCCTTGAAGATCGTGAAACACGCGCTCGAGGTCGCCGGGAAGTCCGGCTACGACACCCTGATCGTCGATACGGCGGGCAGACTGCACATAGACGAAGCCCTGATGAACGAACTTGCCGAACTCAAGGCGTTCCTAAAGCCGTCCGAGATCCTCTTGGTCGTCGACTCGATGACCGGACAAGACGCGGTGAACGTCGCGGAGAAGTTTAATGAACTATTGGACATCACGGGCGTGATCCTAACCAAGCTCGACGGCGACACCCGCGGCGGCGCGGCGCTGTCCATCAAGTCAGTTACGGGCAAGAGCGTTCGTTACTGCGGCACGGGCGAGAAGATGGGCGACATCGAGCCCTTCCATCCCGAGCGTATGGCGTCGAGGATCCTCGGCATGGGCGACGTCTTGACCCTGATCGAGAAGGCGCAGGAAGCCTACACCGAAGAGGAGGCGCGCGCCCTCGAAAAGAAGATGCGCGAAGCGTCCTTCACCCTGACCGATTACCTCGAGCAACTCGATAGGATGAAGTCGATGGGCAACTTGACCTCTCTTATGAAGATGGTCCCGGGGCTCTCTGCGAAGCTCGGCGGGCAGGATCTTTCGGTGGACGAGGAGAAGCTCGCGCGCACCAAGGCGATCATTCAGTCGATGACGCCCGAAGAGCGCGACAATCCCGACATCATCAAGTCGAATCGCAAAAAGCGCATCGCAAAGGGCGCGGGCGTAGACATTCCGGACGTCAATTCGCTCCTTAAGCAGTTCGAGGGAACTCGCGAAATGATGCGTAGGATGAAAAACGGCAGAAGAGGGGGATTCCCTTTCTAAATACAAAATACATTATACACACGGAGGTATACACAAATGGTTAAACTCAGACTCACCAGGATCGGCGCCAAGGGCAAGCCTTGCTATCGCATCGTCGCGGTCGACAGCAGGAAAGCGAGAGACGGTATGTACATCGAGCAGGTCGGATTCTATGATCCGATGCCCAATCCCGAGGTCATCAAGGTCGATGCGGATAAGGCGAAGAAGTGGATCGCGAACGGCGCTCAACCCACCGATACCGTCAAGGTCCTTCTGAAGAAAGCCGGCGTCTTCGACGATAAGGGTGAATGATATGCAGGAACTCGTGTCCTATATCGTCGAATCCCTGACCGGTAATTCCGATTTCGCGGTGTCGATCAGCGAAGAGGATCGTTTGATCACGATCACCCTCTCTCCCGACGACATCGGCAGAGTGATCGGTCGCGGCGGCAAGACGGCGAAAGCCATTCGTCTGATCGTGAAAGCGGCGGCGGCGAAGCGCAACAAGCGTTACGACGTCGAGATCAGAGAAACCAATGAGGATAGCGATCGCTAAGATCACCAGACCCCACGGGATCAAAGGCGAAGTTCGGGCGTCGGTTCTACTGGACAGCCCCGAACTTTTTTGCCGTGTCAAGTCGGCGTATCTCGAAGACAGACGCGTCCGTATCTCCTCGCGCAAGGCGGGGGACGCCGCAATCGTCAGGATCGAGAACGTCCTCACGCGAGACGACGCCGAGCTGATGCGCGGCAAGGTGCTTTACGTGGATCGCGCCGAAGCGGACGCCCTCAAAGAGAACGAGTATTTCGTGGACGATCTGATCGGTCTCACCGTCTATGCGGGGGACAGGCGGATCGGCGTGATCACCGAGATCTATAAGGGCACTCGCACCGCCGACGTCATGGAGATCCGCGGCGAAAAGACCGTGATGATCCCCTATCTCAAGAGGCTCTCCGCGGTCGTGTCCATCGAGGAAAAACGCATCACGGTGGACGAAAAGGCGTTCGAGGAGGTCGCGGTCTATGAAGATTAAGGTCTTGACCCTCTTTCCCGAAGCCTACGACGGGCTGAAGGTCGGCATTCTGGATCGCGCGCTGAAAGCGGACAAGTTCTCGCTGGAACTTTATCAGATCCGCGACTATTCGGCGGACAAGCACCACAAGGTGGACGACGCGCCTTTCGGCGGCGGCGCAGGGATGCTGATGACCCCGCAACCCATCTACGGCGCGGTCATGGCGGCGGATCCCGATCACGAATGCAAGCGCATTTACCTTTCGCCCAAAGGGCGAACCTTGACGCAGAGCGGGGTGGTCTCGCTCGCAGGGGAGCAGGCGCTCCTCTTCCTCTGCGGCAGTTACGAGGGGGTGGATCAACGCGTCCTCGACCTGACGATGGACGAGGAACTGTCGATCGGCGACTACGTCTTGACCAGCGGCGACTTGCCCTGTATGGTCGCGATCAATGCGATCAGCAGGTATTTAGACGGCGTCCTCGGCAGTGAGGAAAGCACGTCGGAAGAGTCTTTTTCGGAAGGCTTGCTCGAGTATCCGCAATACACCCGCCCGCAGGAGTTTATGGGGCTCAAGGTTCCCGAAGTCCTCGTCGGCGGCAATCACGCCGAGGTCGCCAAGTGGCGCCGCGAGAGGCAGATCGAACTGACAGAAAGGCTCCGTCCCGATTTGCTCAAAAAGGATAAGAAATCATGTTGATACAATGGTTCCCCGGACATATGGCGAAAGCGAAACGCCAAATGGAAGAGAGCATCAAGCGCGTGGACAGCCTGATTTACGTATTGGACGCCCGCGCGCCTTTTTCCTGTATCAATCCCGAATTCGACAATCTGATCGGGCAAAGACCCGTTCTCTACGTCATCAATAAATCCGATCTCGCTCCCAAAGGTGAGGTGGACGCTTGGGCGGAGCGCTTTCGCCGTGAGGGAATGCGCGTGCTTGCGATCTCCTCGACGGTCGGGAAGGACGCGCCCAAGGTGCTGTCCGCGCTCCAAGAGATCAACCGTGATAAGATCGAACGCAATCGGCAAAAGGGGGTGAATTACGCCCTCAAAGCGATGGTGATCGGGATGCCGAATACCGGCAAATCCACCTTGATCAACGCGCTGTGCCGTGGCAAAAAGACCGTGACGGGCGACCGTCCCGGCGTTACGAAAGGGGAACAATGGGTGCGCTTGGACGGCGGTATTTCTCTCGTTGACACTCCGGGGACGTTGTCCCACAGCATGAAGAGTGAGCGCGCAGGGCGCAACCTCGCCTTTATCGGGTCGGTCAGAGACGCCGTCGTCGACACGACCGAACTCGCTCTCGAACTCATAAAGTTCCTTTTCGAGAGCTATCCCTCGGCGCTATCCGAGCGCTATGCCTTGGAACGGACGGGGGACGCCGTGGCTTCTCTCGGCGAGATCGCGAAGAAGAGGGGATTCGTCCGCAAGGGCGGAGAGGTCGACCTCGACAAGGCGGCGGCCGCTCTGATTGACGACTTCCGCAAGACCCGCCTCGGCAGGATCATTTTGGAGAAAGCAAATGAAGACTGAAAAAGACACTCTGGCGTTTGAACGCGAACTTTTGTCGTCAGGTGCGCGCCTGATCGGCGGTATGGACGAAGCAGGCAGAGGTCCCCTCGCGGGTCCCGTCGTCGCGGCGGCGGTCATCATGCCTTTGGACTGCCCGATCGAGGGCGTGGACGACAGCAAACAGGTCTCGGAGAAGAAGAGGGAACGCTTGTACGACGAGATCATCGAGAAGGCTGTCGCCTATAAGATCGTCGCCGTGGACGAGAAGGTCATCGACGAAGTCAACATCCTGAACGCGACCAAAAAGGCGATGACGGAATGTGTTTCGGGGCTCGTCGTTCGCCCCGACGTCGTGCTCGTCGACGCGGTCAAACTCGCCCTAGAAGTCCCTACGAAAGCGATCATCAAGGGGGACGCCTTGTCCTACAGCATCGCGGCGGCTTCCATTCTCGCAAAGGTCTATCGTGACCGCCTGATGCGCGACTACGACAGGATCTATCCCGAGTACGGATTCGCCAAGCACAAGGGCTACGGCACCAAGGATCACATAGAGGCGCTCCGCACTTACGGACCTTGCCCGATCCACCGCCGCAGCTTCATCACGCACTTCGTTTCGGTCGATGAGTAAGCGCGAAGTTTGGACGCGCGGCGAGGTCGCGGCGCGCTCCTATCTCGAGAAGAAAGGCTACCGCTTGCTTTCGGAGAACTACGCCGCCAAGATGGGGGAGATCGACCTCGTGATGCAGGACGGCGACGTCATCGTCTTCGTGGAAGTCAAGGCACGAGAGACTCGCGCATACGGCGAACCCATCGAAGCGATCACGCCCCAAAAGGTCAGGAAGATCGCGACCACCGCACGATATTTCCTCGTGCAGAACAGAATGCTCGACAGAGCGGTGCGGTTCGACGTCGTCGAGGTGCTCTGCGGCGAAGTGCGGCATATCGAAAACGCCTTCACGCTCAATGACGCCGCGAAGTATCTGCGCTACTAAAAGGACTTTCCCTCACCGTTGAAAATCGCTTTTTAACCGAGATTCCTCGTTTTTCTCGCAAAAAACGCTTGCAATCCCACTCTTGTTATGGTAGTATATCATAGACTTCGGGTGGTCCTCTGCGTCATGGAACGGTATGAACACTTAGTAAAATTAGGAGGAAAAGTCATGAATACCATTATCGAAACCATCGGCAAAGAGGGGATGAAAGAGAGCATCCCTGAGTTCAACATCGGTGACACCGTCAAGGTGCACATCAAGTTCAAAGAGATCACGCGCGGTACCGGCGATGCGAAGCAATCCAAGAACGCTCGTTCGGACAAGACCGTGAAAGAAGAGATCAAGACCCAAATGTTCGAGGGCCTCGTGATCGCGAGGAGAGGCGGCGGCATCAGCGAGACCTTTACCGTCAGGAAGATCTCCTACGGCGTCGGCGTGGAGAAGACCTTTATGCTCCATTCTCCGCAGATCGAGAGCATCGAAGTGACCCGTCGCGGTGCGGTCAGACGCGCGAAACTTTATTATATGCGCGGTCGTACCGGTAAGGCGGCGAAGGTCAAAGCCGCTAAGTAAAAAAGCGCACCGCACCCTTTCTTATGAGGGTGCGCTTTTTTTTACGCGACTGCGTATAAAGGGGCATATGCTTCGCTAACTACCTTCTCACCGAGCAGTCACGTACGCGCAAAAGTACGCTCCTGCCCGTTTCGTCGGAGAGCGCTCGCCTCTACCCCTTTCTTCGCAGTCGCACTTTTTTATCTTCGCAACCAAAACCACAAAATATTCACAATTATTCGGGAACCCTAATGGCTACGCCGCAGCCGTAGATTTGGAGGACCTTGCCTTTCTGCCGTCTCGCCGCACGGGAGCAAAGATTCGTTATCATTCACGCCGACCGGTATCAAGTCCGTCAGGACATATCAAGTGCGAAGCCGCATATCAAGCCGCGACAGCGGCATATCAAGTCAGCTATACTTACATATCAAGTCCCAATAGGGGCATATTAAGTGGCGAAGCCACATATCAAGCCGCCATAGCGGCATATCAAGTCGGCTATGCCGACATATCAAGTCCCGTTAGGGACATCTCGAGCTTCGCCGAGGTTTTTGCTTTATATTATATAAATAATTTATTTTAATAATCTTTCGGGCGAAAATGCTTGATTCTCTTTCTTTAAGTATTTAGAATAAGATTGATTACTTTTCTGTGAGGTATCATCATGAAGAAAATTGCTTTGGTCATCCTTTTACTGCTCGTTGCCGTCTTCGCAATGACCGCCTGCGACAAGGCTGTCACCCACGACTACGGCGAGGAGATCCTCGCGAACGGCACCTTCGAGTCCAATAACACCGAAGGTTGGACGCTCGTCGCAAGCTCCAGCGACACGGACACGCCTTCTATCAAGGTGCTCGCCGATACCAATGACGCCGTTCCCGTCGTCGGCAAACACTACCTGATCGTGAAGGCGTCGAAGTACAACGGCTACACCCAGACCGTCGCGCTCGAGAAAGGGCAGTACTACTACCTCTCCGCGAAGGTTCGCATCACGTCCGCTCTTACGGCGGAAGAATCCTCTGCGGGCGCCTTCGTTGCGATCGACTCCGACTATTCCCTCGCGAGTGCGGTCGTCAAGGCGAAGAACAGCGATTGGGAGACCATCGGCGTCTATTTCAATAGTGACACGCGCACTTCCGCGGTCGTGCGTTTCGGCGTCGGCACCGACCAGTACAATGCCAGCGGCACGGCGTATTTCGACTCGATCTCCCTCGTGAAGGTCGAGAACATTCCCGAGAACGTCACCGCCTACAACCTCTCGGTCGCGGAGTCCGACTTCGCATTCGACAAACTCTATCGCACGGACAAGGAAGGGCGCCTCTTTATGATCCTGACGGCGGTGCTCGGCGCGCTCGTCCTCTTCGCGGCGTATGCGGCTTTCCGCACGTTGATGGGCAGAAAGGACGCGTTCCTCTCTCCCGATGCGGAGTCGACGCCGGTCTCTTTCTTTAAGAGTTCCGCTTTCTTCCTGATCATCGTGGAGCTCCTCGCCTTTGCGGTGCGTCTCATTCTGATCAACTTCGTCTACGGCGGCACGACCCTCGCGGGCTATGTGACCGACGCGACCCGTCTTACGGATCTCGGCGCGGCGAAGTACTATTACGAGAATACCGTCCTAACCCCGATCGGCACCCTCTATCTGTTGTGGGCGATGGGTGCGCTCGCCTCTCCCTTGAAACTCGTTGCGGGCGGCATGGGATTCTCGATCTTCCTCAAGATCCCCGCGGTCCTCGCCGATCTCGTGGTCGTCTTCTTGATCTTCTACCTCGCGAATCGCAAGTACAATCAATACATCTCCGCGCTGTTTGCGGGGGTCTACGCCATCGTCCCGACCTTCTTCTTCCTATCGGCGGGCGTGGGCGCCTATGCCTCGATCGGCGTCCTCTTTATCCTCTTGTCGATGATCTCTTTGCTCGACAAGAACTACGTGATGGGCATCGTCTATTTCGCGATCGCGCTTTTGTTCTCCACCGAGGCGCTCTTGCTCCTGCCGCTCCTGCTTGCTTATCTGATCTACGTCTTCTTTAAGACCGACGACTACAAGATGGGCATCTCGATCTCGCTGACGGCGTCGATCATCGGACTTTACCTGATCTCGATCCCCTTCATTCTGAGCCACTTCACCGAAGGGCACCCCTTCATCGTGTTCAAGCGCTATTGCGAGGCGTTCCTCGCGCATACCGGTTTCACCGAGAATGCCTTTACGATCTACGGACTGTTCGGCCTCGGTGCGGCTGAGGCAAATACCGCGTCCTACGTCTTCAACGGCATCTTGGTCGCTTTGATGATGATCTACGTTATCTCGATCTTCTTCAAGACCAAGAGCAGATTGGATCTCATGCTCCTCTCCGCATTCGTCTTCGTCTTCACCTTCGTGATGACCTCGGCGGTGGACACCTTGCTCATCGTCTTCGCGCTTGCGCTCCTGTTGCTCTACGGCGCGCTCGTCGGTGATCGTCGCGTTCTAAAGCTGTTCGGCGCGCTCTCTTTGACCACGCTCCTCAATACTGCGTATGCGATGATGATCGGCGGCTATTTCGGCGTCGGTACGAACAGCGCGCTCGTCTATATGACGGCGGCGGACCCCGTCCTCATCGTCTTCTCGGCGGTGAATCTCCTGCTCCTTGCCTATTTCGCGTATATTACCGCTTCGATCTGTATAAAAGAAGAAGTGAAGGGCGTCAAGGTCATCGAAGGCAACTATTTCCTCTACGCTTGGTCGGTCATCAAGACCTGCTGTAGCAAGACGGTAGCATTCTTCACCGAGACCGTTCCCTCTCTGTTCAAGAAAAAGAGCGCTGCGGAGGATCCGAATGCTCGCAAAGGTCAATAGTTTTTCGCTGACCGGACTGGACGGCTACAAGGTCGACATCGAGATCGACATCAACGCAGGTCTCCCAAAAGTGGAGATCATCGGTCTCGCCGATACCGCGATCAAGGAATCCGCGGAGCGGGTCACCTCGTCCGTCAAGAACAGCGGCTACCATTTCCCGATCAAGCGCGTGATCGTGAATCTCGCGCCCGCAGATACCAAGAAAGAGGGTTCTCTCTTCGATCTGCCCATCGCGATCGGGGTGCTCGCCGCGTCCGAACAACTGTTCGGCAAAACCTACAAAGACTACGTGATCCTCGGCGAACTCTCCTTAGACGGCAAACTTCGTCCGATCAACGGCTTGATGGCGATCTTGATCTCGGGCATGCAGCAGGGCTACAAGAAGTTCATCATTCCTTCGGAGAACGCCGCCGAAGCGAGTTTCATAAAGGGGATCGAAGCCTATTGCGTTCACACGCTCAAGGAGGCTTGCGAGTTCCTTGAAGGGGACAAAGAGATCCGCCCCGTAGAGAATCGCGACTTCTCGGAAACGAGGAGCGAGGACGGCTGTGACTTGGACTTTTCCGAAGTCAAGGGACAGCGCACCGCCAAACGCGCGATGGAGATCGCGGTCGCGGGCGGACACAATATCCTCTTGATCGGGCCGCCCGGCGCGGGCAAAAGCATGCTCGCGAAATCCGTGGTAGGCATTATGCCCGATCTGACCTTCGAAGAGGCGATCGAAGTCACGAAGGTCTATTCCGTCGCGGGACTTCTCGACGAGAAGCTCGGCATCGTGACCAAGCGTCCCTTCCGCACGCCGCACCACACGGCGACCGTTCCGTCCCTCGTCGGCGGCGGCACGAAGGCGAGACCCGGCGAGGTCTCTCTCGCGAATAACGGCGTGCTCTTTTTGGACGAAGTCCCGGAGTACAAACGGCAGGCGCTCGAGACCTTGCGCCAACCGCTTGAGGACGGTGTGATCACGGTCACACGCGTACAACAGACCGTCAAATATCCCGCCAATTTCATGTTGGTCGGCAGTATGAATCCCTGCCCGTGCGGCAACTACGGCTCCAAAAAGCACGTTTGCACCTGCACGCCGCAGGCGATCCGCCATTATCTCAATAAGCTCTCGGGGCCTCTCCTCGACAGGATCGACATACAAGTCGAGGTGGACGCCGTTGCGTTCGGAGAGCTCCGCTCCGCGGCGGAAGAGGAGTCGAGCGCCGTCGTCAAGGAGCGCGTGATGCGCGCCCGTGAGATCCAGCATAAGCGCTTCGCACGCTCGTCGATCCACACCAATTCGGATATGAACAATCGACTGATCAAGCAGTATTGTCAGATCCCGACCGAGGCGGAGGATATGATGGAGACCGCCTTCCGCAAGCTGTCGCTTTCTGCGCGTGCGAGTTTCCGCATCTTAAAGGTTGCGCGCACGATCGCCGACCTCGAAGGCAAGCGGGAGATCGAGACGGCGCACGTCGCCGAAGCGATCCAATATCGCTCGCTGGATAGGAAGTACTTTAGCTGATGAGGACCTTTACGAGAGAACAGATCGCCATCGTGCGCTTATCTTCGATCGCGGAGTTGTCCTATCGCCAGCGCAAGGCGATCCTCGCTCTTACCGATCACCCGCAGGAGATCTTCGAGCGTCCCGCGGCGTTTCAGGATGCTCTCGCGGCGATCGGTGATTCGGTGTACGCCAAGGTCGCGGATGCGGCGGAGAGTTTCGACGAGGAACGCTTCCTTGCCTATTTAGAGCGGCAGGGCGCTTCGGTGCTCTTTCGGGATGATCCCGATTATCCCGAGCGATTGAACGTCCTCGACGACGCGCCGATCCTGCTCTTCTACAAGGGAGACCTCTCCCTCTTGGGGGACGAGTGCTTGGCGATCGTGGGGACGCGCGCCCCGACGCGCTACGGCAGGGACGTGACGGAGTATTTCGCGGACGAACTGTCCGAAGCGGGCTTTACGATCGTCAGCGGACTGGCTCGCGGCGTGGACGCGGTGGCGCATCGCACGGTGCTTGACCGCGACCGGCGCACGATCGCGGTGATCGGTTGCGGTATAGACAGGGTCTATCCCGCCGAAAACAAAGATCTCTACGACAGGATCGCCGAGAAGGGATTGATCTTGTCCGAATACTTCCTCGGGGCGGAACCGTTACCCTTCCGTTTCCCCGAGAGGAACCGCTTGATCAGCGCGCTCTCGATGGGCGTGCTCGTGACGGAAGCGGGGATCAAGAGCGGTACGATGATCACGGTGGAAGCCGCGCTCGATCAAAATAGGGACGTCTTCTGCGTCCCGGGCAATATCTTCAGCGCGCAGAGCAAGGGAGCGAACGAAATGTTGCACAATCCGCAATGTTTGATCGCGACCTCTGCCGAAGACGTCCTCGCCTTTTATAAGAAAGAGGCGCATCGCCGCGAGGAAGAGGCTGTCAGGCAACTGACCACGGACGAAGTGCTGGTCTATTCGGCGCTGTCGGACGAAGATCGCCATTTCGAGGAACTGCTCGATCTGACGGGGCTGACGATGGGCGCTTTATTGGCGACCTTGACCAAACTGGAAGTTCTCGGCGTGATCAAGAAACTTCCGGGCAATTATTACGGACTATAACGCGCTGACAAGCGTGAAAAACGGAGCGACAATGAAATTAGTAATCGTAGAATCACCTTCTAAGGCAAAGACCATCGGCAAGTATCTCGGGCAGGGCTATCGCGTCCTCGCTTCGGGAGGACACATCTGCGATCTTCCGGAGAAACGGCTCGGCGTGGACGTCGACAACAGTTTCGAACCGGAATACGTGGTATCCGAGGACAAAAAGCGCGTGATCGCGAGCATGAAGTCCACGATCAAGAACTGTGACGCCGTCTACCTTGCGACCGACCCGGACCGTGAAGGAGAGGCGATCAGTTGGCACTTGCAGAACGAACTCTCTCTCCCCGACGACGAGATCCGCATCGAGTTCAACGAGATCTCCAAAAAGGCGGTGCAAGCCGCTTTGACCAAGCCCCGTCGCATCAATAAGAACCTCGTCGACGCTCAGCAGGCGCGCCGCGTGCTGGATCGTATCGTGGGCTATAAGATTTCCCCCGTGATCTCCAAGAAGATCAAGAAAGGTCTGTCCGCCGGTCGCGTGCAATCCGCCGCACTCCGTATGGTGGTGGATCGGGAGCGCGAGATCCGCGACTTCAAGCCCGAGGAATACTGGACGCTTCACGCCTTCTTTAACGGCAAAAAGCCCTTTAAGGCGATCTTTTTCGACGTGGACGGCAAGAAGTTCAAGATCCCGAACAAAGCCGCTCTCGACAAGTTGCTCGCGCAGATCGACGGCAAGGACTACGTCGTAGACGAAGTCAAGCGCAGCGTGCAGAAGGTCATGCCGATGCCGCCCTTTACGACCAGTACCTTGCAGCAGGACGCGACCACGAAGTTCTCAATGAGTGCGCCGCAGGTCATGCAGATCGCCCAACAGCTCTACGAAGGCGTCGAGATCGAGGGGGAAGGGCACGTCGCGCTCGTCACCTACATTCGTACCGACTCGGTGCGCGTCGCGGACGACGCGGTCTGGGCGGCGAAACGCTATATCACCGATAAGTTCGGAGCGGAGTTTTATCCGAAATATCCGAATAAGTTTGCGGTCAAGGAGCAGGCGCAGGACGCACACGAAGCGATCCGACCGATCTCGCTCGATCGCGATCCCGACTCCTTGAAGACCAAGCTCTCGCGCAATCTGTACTTGGTCTACAAGTTGATCTACGACCGCTTCGTCGCCAGCCAAATGGCGCCCGCACAATACGACACTCTCAAGGTGCATCTGAACGCGGTCGGCGACAAGCATCTGTTCGGTTTCAAGGTGCAGGGCAGGACGATGAAGTTCCCCGGCTTTACCGCCGCATATGCGGACTTCCGCTCGCACGGCAACGAGGACGACGGCGAAGAGAGCGCGCTCCTTCCCGACCTCAACGAGGGGGATAAGCTCGATTTCAAGGAGCTCAAATACGAGCAGAAGTTCACCAAGCCCCCACAGCGCTACACCGAGTCCACGCTGATCAAGGCGATGGAAGAGAACGGGATCGGCAGACCGAGCACCTACGCGTCGATCCTCAGCGTGATCGCGAAACGTGCCTATACCGAGAAGGAAGGCAAGGCGCTCAAGGCGACAGAACTCGGCGAGACCGTCTGCGACGCGATCGTCAAGTATTTCCCCGACATTATGGATCTCAAGTTCACCGCAAAGATGGAGAAGGAACTCGACGAGATCGAAGAGGGCAGGAAATGGCAGGACCTGATCGGCGCGTTCTATCCCGGTTTCATCGCCGAGGTCAAGAGGGCGTTTTACGATGGAAGCACAACCAAGCGCGAAGAGGTCGTTTCCGACGTCAAATGCGACAAATGCGGCGCCATGATGGTCGTCAAGGAAGGGCGTTTCGGCAAGTTCCTCGCCTGTCCGAACTATCCTTCCTGCAAGAATATCCTCTCCGCAGACAACGAGGTGGTCGGCACCTGCCCGATCTGCGGAAAGCCCGTGACCAAAAAGCATAGCAAAGCGGGCAAGCTCTTCTACGGTTGCTCGGGCTATCCGACCTGCAAGTTCGCGAGTTGGGATATCCCCGCGCCGCACCTCTGTCCGAAATGCAAGAATACGATGATCGTGAAGAAGAGCAAGGGCAAGACTCTATACGTCTGCACCTCTTGCAAGTACGAAGAGGAGAAATGAGAGTTACTGTCGTCGGCGGCGGACTCGCGGGATCGGAGGCGGCGTACGCACTCTTGAAGCGCGGCTTCGAGGTCGTGATGTACGAGATGCGTCCCGATAAGACCACGCCCGCGCATAAGACGGGTTCCCTTGCGGAATTGGTCTGCTCCAACAGCTTGAAGAGCGAGGTTTTATCTACGGCGAGCGGCACGCTCAAAGCGGAGATGAAACTCTTTGACAGCGTGGTGCTGCGCGCGGCGGAAGGGGCTCGCGTCCCTTGCGGCGGAGCGCTCGGCGTGGAGCGAGAGATATTCTCTCGCGAAGTGGAGAAGATCCTATCTTCCTTCTCGGGGTTCACCCTCGTCAGGGAAGAGGTCACCTCGATCCCCGAGGGCGGCGTGACCATTCTCGCGACGGGTCCCTTGACAAGTGAGAAGATGGCGGCGGCTCTTGCCGACGTGACGGGAGAAGGCTACCTCAATTTCTTCGACGCGGCGGCGCCCATCGTGACGGCGGACAGCGTCGATCCCGATCATTCCTTTTTCGCCTCGCGCTACGGCACGGGTGACGCGGACTACCTGAACGCGCCGATGAATAAGGAAGAATACCTCGCCTTTTACGAGGCGTTGACCACAGCCGAACGGGCCAAGCAGGAAGTAGACGGCAACTATTTCGAAGGCTGTATGCCGATCGAGGTCATGGCGGAAGGGGGCGTGGACTGTCTGCGTTTCGGACCGCTCCGTCCCGTCGGGTTGCGCCACCCCGTGACGGGCGAAAAGTATTACGCCGTCTTGCAGCTCCGCAAGGAGAATGCGGCGGGCGACCTATACAATCTCGTCGGCTTCCAGACGGGGCTGACCTTCCCCGAGCAGAGGCGGGTCTTCGGATTGATCCCCGCGCTTCGCGATGCGGAGTTCGTCCGCTACGGCGTGATGCACCGCAATACCTTCGTGAACGCGCCGAAAGTCCTGGACGCGGAGTTCCGCGTGAAGGGGCGAGAGGGCGTTTACGTCGCGGGACAGCTGTCGGGCGTGGAAGGATATATGGAGAGCGCGATGAGCGGTATGATCGCGGGGCTGTCCGCGGCGGCGCGTCTGTCGGGCAGGGCGTTCGAGCCGTTCCCCGAGACCACCGTTATGGGAGCGCTCACTCGCTATATTTCGACTGAAAACAAGGATTTTCAGCCGATGAACGCAAACTTTGGGATCTTGCCGCCCCTTGAGGCAAGGATCCGTGACAAACTCGCGCGCAAGACCGCCTATGCACAGCGTGCGATCAAGGATATGACAGCGTACGCCGCCCGTTACGAGCGCGCGTAAAGGAGGAAATATGGAGTTTAAGGGTACTACGATCTGCGCCGTGAAGAAGGACGGCGTCACCGTGATCGCCGGAGACGGGCAGGTCACGATGGGCGAAAGCGTGGTCTTCAAGGCGAACGCGGTCAAGGTCAAACGTATTTACGGCGGCAAGGTGGTCGTCGGTTTCGCGGGGAGCGTATCGGACGCTTTCTCCCTCAGCGAGAAGTTCGAGAAGATGCTGCAAAAGTTCAGCGGCAACTTGATGCGCAGCGCGGTGGAACTCGCCGAGCTGTGGCGCAACGACAAGATGCCCCGCCAGTTACAGGCGATGCTGATCGCGGCGGATAAGGACAACCTTTTGGTGCTGTCCGGCACGGGCGAAGTCATCGATCCCGATTCGGGCGTATGCGCGATCGGAAGCGGCGGCAACTACGCGCTCGCGGCGGCGCGCGCCCTCTACGACGTTCCCGGCATGGGCGCGGAAGAGATCGCTCGTCGCGCGATGAAGATCGCGTCGGATCTGTGCGTATTTACCAACGGCAATTTGACCGTGGAGGTGCTGTGATGGAACTTTATACCCCGAGAGAGATCGTCGAAGAACTCGACAAATACATCATCGGTCAGGCGGAGGCGAAAAGGATGGTCGCGGTCGCTCTTCGCAATCGCTATCGTCGCAGTCGCCTGGACGACAAGACGCGCGAGGAGATCACGCCGAAAAACATCATTATGAAAGGACCGACGGGCGTCGGTAAGACCGAGATCGCCCGCCGTCTTGCCCGTCTCGTCAAGGCGCCCTTCGTCAAGGTCGAGGCGACCAAGTTCACCGAAGTCGGCTACGTCGGCAGAGACGTAGAGTCGATGGTCAGAGATCTCGTGGAAGCGGCGATCCGCCTCGTGAAGGAAGAGCGCTACGAGGAGATCAAGCCCCGCGCGACGCAACTAGCGGTGGACAAGCTCGTCAAGGTGATTCTCCCGATCCGCAAGGAGATCTCGCCCGATATCCCCGAGGCACAGCTCGTCGAGTCCATTTCCGAGGAACTTCGTGACGGCAAACTCGACGAAATGCAGGTCGAGATCGAAGTTTCCGAACCGCAAAAGCCGATCCAAATGACGCAGAGCGGGCAGGGCGCGGAGATCAATCTCGGCGACATCTTCAAGCAGATGAGCGGCGGCAGAGCCAAGAAAAAGCGCAAACTCTACGTCAAGGATGCGATGCGTATGCTGGTTTTGGAAGAGTCGGACAAGCTGATCGATATGGACAGCGTGCAAGCCGAAGCGCTCCGTCGCGCCGAGCAGGAAGGCATCATCTTCATCGACGAGATCGACAAGATCGCCGGTTCGAGTATGGGTTCCTCTCGCGGCGGTCCCGACGTATCGCGCGAGGGCGTACAACGCGACATTCTCCCGATCGTGGAAGGCTCGACCATCACCACCAAGTACGGCAGTATCCGCACCGACTTTATCCTCTTTATCGCGGCGGGCGCTTTCCACATCTCGGAAGTCAAGGACTTGATCCCCGAGTTGCAGGGTAGGTTCCCCGTCGTCGTCACTTTGGACAGTCTGTCTAAAGAGGACTTCGTGCGTATCTTGACCGAGCCGTCCAACGCGCTCTTAAAGCTCTATACCTCCCTTCTCAAGGTGGACGCCGTGGACCTCAAGTTTACCAAAGAGGCGATCGAACGCATCGCGGAACTCGCCTCGTTCGAGAATACGAACAGCGAGAATATCGGCGCGCGCCGCTTGCATTCGCTGATCGAGAAGCTCCTCTCCGACGTCTCTTTCGAGGCGCACGGCGAGCCGATGGAACTCGTGGTCGACCGCGCTTACGTCGACAATCATCTCGCGAGCGAATATCGCGATATGGATCTCAAAAGATATATCATTTAAGGTGGTTCGGATATGATCAACATAATGAAAGGCACCAAAGACCTACTCCCTCAGGAAAGCTACAAGTGGGACAAGATCGAGGACGAGATCCGTTTTGTTGCGCGGCTTTTTAACCTGCACAAGATCGCGACCCCGACCTTCGAACATACCGAACTTTTCTTGCGCGGCGTGGGGGATACGACCGATATCGTGAATAAGGAAATGTACACCTTCGAGGACAAAGGCGGCAGGAGCGTCACCTTGAAACCCGAGGGTACGGCGGGCGTCGTTCGCAGTTATATCGAGAACGGCTTGTCCCAGTTGCCGCAGCCGCTCAAGATGTACTATCTGACCCCCGTTTTCCGCTATGAAAGGCCGCAGGCGGGACGTCTTCGCGAGCATCACCAGTTCGGCGTCGAGATCTACGGCGCGGATTCGCCGCAGCAGGACGTCGAGGTCATGATGATCGCCCGCACGCTCTTCAAGCGTCTCGGCATCGCCTCGCCCGAACTGCATATCAACAGCATCGGTTGCCCGACCTGCCGCAAGGGGTACAACGAGGCGCTCAAAGCCTATTTCGCGTCCAAGCAGGACGAACTGTGTCCGACTTGCCGCGAGCGTCTTGACAAAAACGCGCTCCGCATTCTCGATTGTAAAGAGGAGAAATGCGCCGCGATCGCCGCAGGCGCGCCTTCCGTCCTCGACTATCTCTGCGAGGACTGCCGCACCCACCACGAGGGGGTCAAAAATCTCCTCGACAAAGCGGAGATCCCCTATAGCGTGGACGATAGGATCGTCCGTGGTCTCGACTACTATACCAAGACGGTCTTCGAGTTCGTCGTGACGAATATCGGCGCGAAAGCCACGGTTTGCGGCGGCGGCAGATACAATAACCTCGTGGAGCAGATCGGCGGCAATCCGTGTCCCGCGGTCGGTTTCGGTATGGGCATCGAGCGCCTGGTCCTCACGATGCAGGCGGTCGGCGCGTCTTTCGGAGAGGTTCCCACCCCCGACGTCTTCCTTGCGAATATCGGGGCGGCGGACGAGGCGTTCCTCTTGACCGAGAAACTGCGCGTCGCGGGGATCGCCGCAGAGTGCGACGTGATGGGGCGCAGCCTGAAGTCGCAGATGAAGCTCGCCAATAAGCTCGGCGCGAAGTTTACCGTCGTGCTCGGCGAAAGCGAACTGACGGAAGGCAAGATCAACGTAAAGGATATGTCGGACGGTTACGAGAAGGAAATCCCTCTCACGGATCTCGCCCGTTATCTATTATCGAATATAAAGAAGGGATAAAACTATGGACTACTTGAGCAAAAGAACCAAAATGTGCGCGGAGTTTTCCGCATCGGACATCGGATCGAGGGTCACCGTACTCGGCTTTATCGGCAAGTACAGAAATCTCGGCAACCTGATCTTTACCGATCTTCGCGACCGCACGGGCATTCTGCAGATCTCTTTCGAGGAAGCCTCCTGCGGCGAAGCGGTTTTCCGCAATGCGGAGCGACTCAGAAACGAGTTCGTCGTGGCGGTCACGGGCGTGATCCGTTCTCGCGGCGAGAAGAATATCAATCGCAACCTGCCGTCGGGCGAGGTGGAACTATCGGCGGAGAGTTTGGACATTCTCTCCGAGGCGGACGTTCCGCCTTTCGTGATCTCGGAACTCGCGGAAGTCGGCGAGGTCACTCGCCTCAAATATCGCTATCTCGACCTGCGTCGCGGCAGTTTGCAGGCGAATATCCAAATGCGCTCTCGTCTGTGTCACCTCGTGCACGCCTATATGGGCGACAAGGGATTTTTGGACATCGACACCCCGTGCCTCGGACGTTCGACGCCCGAGGGTGCGCGCGACTATCTCGTGCCGAGCAGGGTGCACCACGGCGAGTTTTACGCTCTGCCACAGTCCCCGCAGATCTACAAGCAGCTCCTGATGATCGCCGGATTCGATCGCTATTATCAGATCGCCAAGTGTTTCCGCGACGAGGATCTTCGCGCGAATCGTCAGCCCGAGTTCACGCAGATCGATATGGAGATGAGCTACGCCGATTGCGAGGACGTGATGGGCGTTGCGGAAGGCTTGATCCGCGAGGTCTTCGACAAGTTGATCGGCGTCAAACTCCCCGAGAAACTCCGTCGTATGCCTTACGCCGAGGCGATGGATCGCTTCGGTTCGGATAAGCCCGACACCCGTTTCGGACTCGAGCTCCAGGACGTCTCCGAGATCGTCCGTTCTTGCGGTTTCTCGGTCTTTGAAGGTACTGTCGCGGGCGGCGGCGTCGTCAAATGCGTGAATGCGAAAGGTCTCGCGGCGAAGTACAGCCGCAAGGAGATCGACAAACTCACCGAATTCGTTAAAGATTACGGTGCAAAAGGTCTCGCCTGGATCGCGCTCAAGGAAGAGGGCACGACCTCGTCCTTTACAAAGTTCCTCGGCGAGGGTGCGCTCGACAAGATCCTCTCCGCCGTGAACGGCGAGCAGGGCGACGTTCTGTTCTTCGTTGCGGACAAGTATTCGGTCGTTTCCGCCGCGCTCGGCGCGCTCCGTTTGAAGATCGCGCGCGACCACGGTTTGATCCCCGAGGGCAGTTTCGACTTTTTGTGGGTCACCGAGTTCCCGCTCCTCGAGTACAGCGAGGAAGAAGGGCGCTACGTCGCGATCCACCACCCCTTTACCGCGGCGATGGACGAGGATCTCCCCCTCTTGGATACCGATCCTCTCAAGGTACGCAGTAAGGCGTACGACCTCGTGATCAACGGCGAGGAAGCGGGCGGCGGCTCCATTAGGATCCACACCCCCGAAATGCAGAGCAAGATCTTCAATCTGCTCGGCTTTACCGATCAAGACATCGTGGATCGCTTCGGCTTCTTCGTCGAGGCGTTCCGCTACGGCGCACCCCCGCACGGCGGTCTTGCTTTCGGCTTGGATCGTCTCGTCATGCTCCTCACGGGTGCGGAGAGCATCAAGGACGTCATCGCCTTCCCGAAGATGCAGAATGCGTGCTGCTTGATGAGCGACGCACCGTCCGCCGTCGAGCCCAAGCAGTTGACCGATCTTGCGATCGCGGTCACGGGCGACAAGAAATAATGCTCGAAGTCGGCGTCGTCGAGAGCGTCAACGAGAAACGCGGCACCGCCAAGGTGGTCTTCGACAGGAAGTCCGCCTGCGACAAGTGCCGTATGTGCCTGACTGCGAGCGGCGAAAAGATGAAAGTTTACGTCGAGGTCAAGAATACCCTCGGCGCGAAGGTCGGCGACAAGGTCGGCGTCACGATGAGCGACCGCTTTATTCTCAAGGCGGCATTCATCGTTTATATCATTCCGGTCTTGCTTGTCGGCGCGGGACTTGCGATCTTCCGTAAGCTCGGCGACCTATTGCTCCTTGCCGTCGTAGCGGCTTGTCTGCTGCTCGGCACCGTCGTCGGCATCCTCGCGGATCGCCTGATCCGCAAGAGGGCGGCATTCTCTCCGACCCTCTCCGCGATCTACGACGAGCCCGGATCTGCGGGTGCGACGGAAAGAACGGAAGCAAACGACCGGACCGAACCGACAGACTCGACGGAATCGACGGAAAGGAGCGAACCGACAGCCCCGACGGGTGCAGAGCAGGGCGAAGGTGCGGAGAGCGACCCCGCGGACAAGGCGGACCCGACCGATCCGCCCATCGAAGAATAACCAACCGACAAAACGTCAAAACTACGGTAAAATACGCATAAAAGGAGAATATTATGAACGTTGTTACCAAGGCAAATATCGAAGAATACAAGCAGGCGGATTTCGCCGTTCTCGACTTTTGGGCGACCTGGTGCGGCCCCTGCCGTATGCTTGCCCCCACGTTGGAATCCCTTTCGGAGAAATACGCGGGCAAGGTCGCGTTCGGCAAGGTGAACGTCGACGAAGAGGAAGAGCTGGCGATTTCGTACGGCATCTCGGTGATCCCGACCCTCTTTTTCCTCAAAAAAGGGCAAGTGGTGGCGCAGACCAAGGGCGTGCGCCCCGAGTCCGAACTGACCTCGATCATCGAGGATATGATCAAATAAAACAGCGGGCAAATGCCCGAAAGGATAGGAGAAACTATGATAGATTTATCTACGATCAAGAAACAGGACGAAGAAGTTTTCGGCGCGATGAATCGCGAACTTGCCCGTCAAAGGGGCAATCTCGAGCTGATCGCGAGCGAGAACATCGTGACCCCCGCCGTGATGGCGGCGATGGGCAGTCACCTGACCAATAAGTACGCCGAGGGCTATCCCGGCAAGCGTTATTACGGCGGATGCGCCTACGTCGACGAGGTCGAGACCATCGCGATCGAGCGGGTCAAAAAGATCTTCGGCGCGGGCTATGCCAACGTGCAACCGCACAGCGGCGCCAACGCGAACCTCGCCGTCTATTTCGCGCTCCTCGAGGTCGGCGACACGATCCTCGGTATGAATCTCGCGCACGGCGGTCACCTGACCCACGGAAGCCCTGTCAATATGTCGGGTAAGAACTACAATATCGTGCCTTACGGGGTCAAGAAGGAGACGGGCAGGATCGACTACGAAGAGGTCGAACGCCTCGCTCTCGAGCATCGTCCCAAGCTGATCGTTGCGGGCGCTTCCGCCTATCCGCGCGCGATCGATTTTAAGGTGTTCCGCCGCATCGCCGACAAAGTCGGCGCCTATTTGATGGTGGATATGGCGCACATCGCGGGTCTCGTCGCTGCGGGCGAACACGCGAATCCGATGGAATACGCCCACGTCGTGACCACCACGACCCACAAGACCCTTCGCGGTCCGCGCGGCGGCGTGATCCTGACCAACGACGAGGAGATCGCGAAGAAGATCAACAAGGCGATCTTTCCCGGCACGCAGGGCGGCCCCTTGATGCACGTGATCGCGGCGAAAGCCGTCGCCTTTGGCGAAGCCCTGACCCCCGAGTTCCGCGCCTATCAACACCAAATCGTTTTGAACGCCAAGGCGATGAGCGAAAGGTTCCTTAAAAACGGCGTCAATCTCGTTTCCGGCGGCACGGACAATCACCTGATGCTCCTCGACCTGACGAGCAACCACATCACGGGCAAGGAGCTTGAGACCTTGCTCGACGAAGCGCACATCACGGTCAACAAGAACGCGATCCCCTTCGATACCGAAAAGCCCTTCGTAACGAGCGGCGTGCGTATCGGCACCCCCTCGGTCACCCAGCGCGGTATGAAGGAAGAAGACTGCGTGTACATAGCCGACCTGATCACCGACGTCATCAAGCATCGCGAAGAGGCGGTCGAACGCGTCAAAGCGGCGGTCATCTCCCTTTGCGAGAAGTTCCCGATCTACGCGGACGACGTGCTTTGATATGTCAGAGCGCACGATCTATCTCGATCACGCGGCTACCACGCCGACGGACGAAGAGGTTTTGAGGGAGATGCTCCCATACTTTTCGGACGCATTCGGCAACGCGAGCAGTCCGCACCGAGAGGGGCGCAGGGCGGTCGCGGCGGTGGATGCGGCTCGGGAAAAGGTCGCGCGCGCTATCGGCGCCACGGCATCCGAGATCTACTTTACCTCGGGCGGCACCGAATCGGATAATTGGGCGATCGAGGGCGTCGCGGACGCCTATCGGGAGAAGGGCAGACATATCCTCTCTTCCGCCATCGAGCATCCCGCCGTTCTGAAAGCGCTCTCTCGCCTCGAAAGCCGCGGTTACGAGGTCACCTATCTGTCCGTCGATCGTGAGGGTTACGTCTCCGTTGAACAGGCGATCCGCGCGATGCGGAACGATACCGTTCTCGTCACGATCATGACGGCGAATAACGAGGTCGGGTCGATCCAACCGATCCGCGAGATCTTTTCGGCGGCGCACGAGAGCGGGATCGTGACCCATACCGACGCCGTGCAGGCGATCGGTGCCATCCCGATAGACGTCAAGGCGCTCGGCGCGGATCTCTTGTCCCTGTCGGCGCACAAGTTCTACGGCCCCAAGGGGGTCGGCGCCCTCTATCTCCGCAAGGGGATCAAGATCAAGGGACTGATCGTCGGCGGCGAGCAGGAGCGTTCTCTGCGTGCCGGCACCTACAACACCCCCGCGATCGTGGGACTCGGAGCGGCGATCGAGCGCGCGACTGCCTCTTTAGAGGAAAACGCGGCGCGTCTTTTGGATCTCAAAACCCGATTCATCACGGGACTGAAGGAGATCCCGTTTACGACGGTGAACGGTGGCGCAAATGCCCTTGCGGGCACCGTGAACGCGACCTTTTCGGGGGTGCGCAACAGCGAACTGCTGTTTGCCCTTGACAGAGAGGGGATCGCGGCGTCTTCGGGCAGCGCCTGCTCGTCGGGCAGCATCGAACCCTCGCACGTCCTTACGGCGATGGGACTTACCAAGGAAGAGGTCGGCTCCTCCGTCCGTTTCTCGTTCGGCAAGGAGAATACGGTGGAGGACGTCACGGCGACCCTCGACGCGATCAAGGGGATCCTCTCAAGGCTACGCGAGAGCAGAGACCTCTTTTTACAACAGAAAAGCAATCGTTACGAAGGATAACGGGTAAACCCGTTTTGTGAATAAAATGGATCTGTCGACGCTGAATAAAGAACAACTCGAAGCGGTGCACGCCACCGAAGGCGCGGTGCTGGTCCTCGCGGGCGCGGGGAGCGGCAAAACGCGCGTTTTGACCTATCGTATCGCCAATTTGATCGAGGAAAAGGGGGTCAGTCCCTATCATATCCTCGCGATCACCTTTACGAACAAGGCGACCAACGAGATGAAGGAGAGGCTGGAGAAGATGCTCGGCGAAGGCTCGGGCGTATGGGTCTCCACCTTCCACTCTCTCTGCGCGCGCATTTTGCGCTACGACGCGGACAAGCTCGGCTACGACAAGAACTATACGATCTATTCCGATACCGACAGCGAACGCGTGATCAAGCGCATCGTGCAGAACAAACATATCGAGAAAGAAGGATTCGACCATAAGGTCGCGGAGCATATCAGCAACGCGAAGACTTATCTTTTCTCGCCCGAGGAATACCGCAAAGAATGCGGCGACCGCGACGCCATGCTGATCTGTGACGTCTACGAGGCGTACGAAGAGGAACTCAGGAACGCCAATGCGATGGACTACGACGACCTATTGATCAAGACCTACGAGCTCTTCTCCGATTATCCCGAAGTTCTCAAGAAGTACGCGGAGCGTTTCCATTACATACATATCGACGAATACCAGGACACCAGTCGCTTGCAGTATAAGATCGCGGCGATGCTCTCCTCCGTGCACGGCAACTTGTTCGTCGTCGGCGACGAGGATCAGAGCATCTACGGCTGGCGCGGCGCGGACATTTCGAATATCCTCGATTTTCGTAAGGATTTCCCCAATGCGACGGTCATCAAGCTTGAGCAGAATTACCGCAGTACGACCAACATCTTGAATGCGGCGAATGCCGTGATCTCGCACAACAGCGAACGTTTTGAAAAGAAACTGTGGTCGGAGGGCGACAAGGGCGTGCGCGTCGAGACCTATACGGCGCAGGACGACAGGGAGGAGGCGGAATTCGTCGCTCGTCAGATCTCTTCGCTCATGCGCGAGCGCGGTATGTCACCCTCGGATTTCGCGATCCTCGTCCGTATCAACGCGCTGACGAGAAAACTCGAAGAGAAACTCCGCTATTTCCGCATTCCCTACAAGATGTACGGCGGCTTCAAGTTCTACGAGAGAAAGGAAGTCAAGAGCTTGCTCGCTTACTTCCGCGCCTTCGTGAATCCGCGTGACAACGACGCCTTCTTGCGTATCATCAATACCCCCAAGCGCGGCATCGGCGACAGCGTGACGGACGAATTGTCTTTCCTCGCGTCGGAAAGGGGGATCTCGGTCTCCGACGTCCTCTTCGGCGATATGACCGCCCTCGGTCTGTCGGACAAGAGCGCCAAGAAACTGCGGATATTCAAGGAACTTTTCGACAAGATGGTCGCGGCGCGAAACGAGAAAGGGCTCGGCGATTTCGCCGAATACGTCGCCGCCGAAGCGGGATTCTTCCTCGCCTACGCGGGCGACAAGGAAGAGGATCTCAGCCATCGCGAGAATCTGAACCAGCTCATCGGCGAGATCCGCGAGTTCGAGAAGGCGAATCAAGGCGCCACCCTCGAAGAGTACTTGCAATCCGTCGCGCTGATCTCGGATACCGACGAGATACAGACCGACGAGTACGTGACGGTCTCTACGGTCCATTCGGTCAAGGGACTCGAGTTCAACGTCGTCTTCGTAACGGGACTGGAAGAAAACGTATTTCCGTCCCAATCCTACGGCAAGTCCACGTCCGAGATCGAGGAAGAGCGCCGCGTGATGTACGTCGCAATGACCCGCGCGAAGCGCCGCCTTTTCCTGACGAGCGCGAGATCGCGCTTTATGTACGGCAGGACGAACTATAATGCGCGCAGTCGATTCTTAAACGAAGCGGACGAAGCGATCAATCCGAAGAGGGTCGGCACCTCCACGTCGCCGATGGTGTCCGTCGCGCCCAAGATCGGCTATACCGAGACCGTCCAAGCGCCCAAGCGCAGCGAGGAAGACTATCGTCGCAGTTACGGCGTCGGCGTGGATAGCGCCGCAAAGAAGGGCGGCGCCTCCGACTTCAAGCTCGGTGACAAGGTCGTGCACCCACGTTACGGCGTGGGCAGGATCATACAGATCGTCGGCGACAATGCGTCCATCGCTTTCGACGGGCTCGGCATCAAGCAGTTCAACTTGAAGATCGCGCCTTTCGTGAAGAAATAGGGAGGGAACTTATGGGCAGAATGGAAGAGCTCGTCGAGCTGCTGAATCGCTATGCGAAAGAGTATTACGAACAGGACAACCCCACCGTCTCGGACGCCGAGTACGACGCTTTATACGACGAACTCGTAATGCTCGAGCAGTTCGGCGGATTGGTTCTTCCCGATTCTCCTACGCGCAGGGTGGGCGGCAGACCCAACGAGGGATTCCGCCAGATCCGCCATAAGGAACGCCTCTACAGCCTCGATAAGACCAAGACGATCGAAGGGGTCGGCGAGTGGATGGAAAAGATCGGCAATCCCCCCTTGACCCTCGAATACAAATACGACGGTTTGACCCTCAACCTCACCTACGAAGGGGGCAAACTCGTGCGCGCTTGCACGCGTGGCGACGGAGAGGTCGGCGAGGAAGTGACCGAGCAGGTCAAGACCATTCATAGCGTCCCGCAGACCATTCCTTTTCGTGGCGAGATCGACGTTTCGGGTGAGGGCGTGATGCCGCTTTCTTCCCTCGAGGAATACAATCGCGACGCGAAAGTTCCGCTGAAAAACGCGCGAAACGGAGTGGCGGGGGCGATCCGCAATCTGGACGTCAAGGAGACCGCTCGCAGACGCCTCGTATTTTATGCCTACAACGTCGGTTTTCATCGGGGGATCGAGTTCCGATCGCAGCACGAAGTCCACGCCTTTTTGAAGGAGCAGGGCTTCGACGTCGGCTCGTATTTTAAGGTCGTAAAGGACTTTGAAGAGGTCAAAAGGCTGCTCGAAGAGGCGGCTGAATTGCGTCCGCATTTGGACTTCCTTATTGACGGTATGGTCTTCAAGGCGGACGACTTCGATTTGCGCGAAACGCTCGGATTTACCGAGAGATTTCCCCGTTGGGCGCTTGCGTATAAGTTCAAGGCGGAAGAGCTCTCTACCGTGGTTCTCGACGTGCTGTGGCAGGTGTCGCGCACAGGCAAACTCAATCCGCTCGCGGTTTTGTCTCCCGTCGAGATCGGCGGGGCGACGGTCTCCCGCGCCACTTTGTCCAATATCAGCGAGATCAGGCGGAAAGGGATCCGTATAGGCGACCGCGTTTTCGTACGGCGTTCGGGCGACGTGATCCCCGAGATCACGGGCGTCGCGGAGACCGTCGAGGGAGCGCGCGAGGTCATGAAACCCGCGGTCTGTCCCGTATGCGGCAGTCCCGTCGTCGAGAAGGGGGTATTCCTCTACTGCTCCAATAAGGAAAACTGCGCGCCCAAGATCATCTCCGCCCTCGAGCATTTCTGTTCCAAGGACGGCATGGATATCGACGGATTGTCCGAGAAGACCATCGAACAGTTTTACGAAGAGTTCGGTGTCAAGACGCCCGACGAGCTCTTCTCCTTGACGAAAGAGGATCTCCTCTCTCTCGAAGGGTTCAAGGACAAGAAAGCCGAGAACGTGATCGCGGGGATCGAGAAGTCCAAGCACACGACCTTGGCGCGGTTCCTGACCGCGCTCGGCGTGCCGAACGTTGGTAAAAAGGCGGCGAAAGTCTTGGAGCAAACCTTTGGCTCCCTCGAGAGGCTTATGTCCGCCACCGTGGACGAGATCGCTTTGGTCGAGGACTTCGGCTTGATCACCGCAGGCTCGATCGTAGACTACTTCTCTTCCGAGGAGAATCGCGCGCTGATCGAGCGGCTGCTTGCCGCCGGCATTAGCTTCGTGCAAGAGGAGCGCGGGGAAGGTGTCTTCTCCGGGCGTACCGTCGTCATCACGGGCACCCTGTCCTCGTATAAGCGCGCCGCCGCGCAGGAAGAGATCCGCAAGCGGGGCGGAAACGTCGCCGACAGCGTCAGCAAGCAGGTCGACCTCGTGGTGGTCGGCGAGGACGCGGGCAGCAAGCTCGACAAGGCGAAAAAACTCGGCATCGAGATCATCGACGAAGCGACCTTCCTCGAGCTTTTGAAAAAATAATTTTTTCAAGTTGCTTTTCGCAATTTTTCAGAAACGCTTGTATTTTTTTTGCAGTCTATGCTATGATATAGAATAATATTTATTTCGAGCGTATATGCTCGCGGAGGCGCGAATGTACAGCATGACAGGTTACGGCAGAGGCGAAGCGGAAGTAAACGGTCGCACTCTGGTCGTCGAACTCAAGAGCGTAAACCACCGTTTTCTCGATCTCTCCATCAAGTTGCCTCGGGCGCTTCTCTTCGCCGAAGACGCGATGAAGAAGGCGATCTCTTTCCGCGTTTCCCGCGGACATATCGACGTCTTTACGACCTATACCGCTCCCGCGGATCAGGGCGCGCTGACCCTCAACGAGGAACTTGCCGCGAGTTATCTTGCGCTCGGGAATGCACTTTCCGACCGTTTCGGCGTGAAGAACGACTTTACCGCGTCTTCTCTGTTGCGCCAGCAGGGCGTCGCCGTCGAGAGTGTGACCGCCGTGCCGGAAGAGGAGATCTTGTCCCTCGTGCTTACGGCGACCGACCGCGCGCTTGACAGTTTGATCAAAATGCGCGACACCGAGGGCAAGGCGATCACCGCGGACGTGATGAACAAGCTGTCGGAGATCGAGAGGTTGACGGGGCTTATCGAGACCCGCGCGCCCCTTGTCACGGCGGAGTATCGCACCCGTCTCGAGGAGAGGATCCGCGAGGCGCTGTCTGGCGCGGATTACGACGAGACCCGCCTCTTGACCGAGGTAGCCTTGTTCGCCGACAAATGCGCGATCGACGAGGAGATCGCTCGTCTGCACGCCCATATCGACCACTATCGCAAGATCCTGTCCACCGAACCCACGGCGGGCAGAAAACTCGACTTTTTAACGCAAGAGCTCAATCGCGAAGCAAATACGATCGGCAGCAAGGCAAGCGACGCCGCGATCGCGGAGAACGTCGTTTTGCTGAAGTGCGAGATCGAGAAGGTCCGCGAACAGATACAAAACTTGGAGTGACTATGAAAAGAGGCAAAGTATTCGTTATTTCAGGACCGTCAGGCGTAGGCAAGGGCACCCTCTGCACGGAGTTGATGAAACTGTATCCCGACCTCGCCGCGACCACCGTATCGGTGACGACCCGCGCGCCGCGTCCCGGCGAAACGGACGGCGTACACTACTATTTCCGCTCGGACGAAGAGTTCGACGAGATGCTCGCGGGGGATCTGTTCCTCGAGACGGTGGATAAGTTCACGCACCGTTACGGCACTCTTTTTTCCGAAGTGGAGCGGGTGCTTGAAGGGGGCAAGAACGTGATCCTCGAGATCGAGATGATCGGCGGCGCTAACGTTAAAAAGCGCATTCCCGACGCCGTCTTGATCTTCATTTTGCCGCCGACGCTCTCCGCCTTGACCGACCGTATCGTCGGGAGAGGGAGCGAGTCCGCCGAGCAGATACGGATCCGTCAAGCGCAGGTGGAAACCGAGTTCGACCAAGCGAAGCCGTACGAATATTTCGTCGTGAACGACGAGCTTGACCTCGCGGTCGAGAGAGTAAAAGCAATCATCGTTGCAGAAGGCTTGAAAGCCGACGCCTGCGACGTAAAAAAACAGTATTTTGGGAGGTAACTACTACTATGATGATCGATCCGCCTATTGATAAGTTGATCAAGAAGACCGAATGCCGCTATATGCTCGTTTGCGGCGTGGCGAAGCGCGCACGCGAGCTCCTGCAACAGGAAGGCGATATGCTCGCCCGCACCAAGGAGAAACCCATCTCCGTCGCGGCGAAAGAGATCTACGAAGGCAAGATCAAGATCTCGAGAGACTAAGGAATGAAGCGTAAAGTCCTCGTGGGCGTTACGGGCGGCATCGCCGCCTATAAGTCCTGCTATCTCGTCAGCGCGCTCGTAAAGCTCGGGTGCGACGTGCACGTCCTCATGACCGACCACGCTCGGGAGTTCGTTTCGGCGATGACTTTCGAGACCCTTTCTCATAATCCCGTCATTACGAATATGTTTCGTCGGGACAGGGAATGGGAGGTCGAGCACGTCTCTCTCGCGAAGAGCGCCGAAGTGGTCGTCGTCGCCCCCGCGACGGCGAACTTTATCGGTAAGATCGCGAACGGGATCGCAGACGATATGCTCACGACGACCTATCTTGCGTCCAAAGCGCCCAAGATCATCTGTCCCGCGATGAATACCGCGATGTACACGGACGAGGTCTTTCAGGCGAATCTTGGCAAGGTCGCCTCTACGGGGGCAAGGATCCTCTCTCCCGTTTCGGGGCGCCTCGCTTGCGGAGACGTCGGCGTTGGCAAGATGGTCGAGCCCGACGAGATCGCGGCGGCGGTCAAGGACGCGCTTGCGCTCAATCTGGATTATCTCGGCAAACGCGTACTCGTGACGGCGGGCGCCACGGTCGAGGAGATCGACGGCGTCAGGTATCTGTCCAATCACTCAAGCGGCAAGATGGGCGCGGCGATTGCGGAACGCTTCGCGGATCGCGGCGCGACGGTGACCCTCGTCGCGGGCAATATGACGGTGAAACCCGCAGATAACGTAGCCGAGGTCGTCTCGGTGAAGTCCACGCACGATATGTACGAGGCGGTCACGTCCCGCGCGCCCCTGATGGACTACGTCGTGATGGCGGCGGCTCCCGCCGACTATACCCCCGTCAAGACCTATTCGCAGAAGGTCAAGTCCGACGCGTTGACCCTCGAACTCAAAAAGACCGAGGATATCGCCGCGGCGGTGGGACGGAAGAAGGGCGCGAATACGAAGCTCGTGATCTTCAGCGCGGAGACCAACGACCTTATCGAGAATGCGAAAGGCAAACTCGAACGCAAAAACGCCGACCTCGTCGTCGCGAACGACGTCACGCAAGAGGGCGCCGGGTTCGGCGTCGACACGAATATCGTGACGATGATCGACCGAGCGGGCGGCGTCTATCCCTACGAGAAAATGAGCAAGATCGAGGTCGCAGACGCGATCCTCGACCGATTGAAAGGTCTATGATCGCGGAAGTCATCGTCGACATTTCCACGAGCGAGATCGACAGAATATTCGATTACATCGCGCCGCCCGAACTCGATCTCAAAGCGGGCGACCGCGTCAAGGTACCCTTCGGCAGACAACAGACCGAAGGGTTCATCGTTAAAATAAAGGAAAACCCCGACACCACCCACGCCTTGAAGGCAGTCACGTCCAAGCTCGACGACTTTACGCCCATCCTTCCCGAGATGCTTGAGTTGATGGAGAGAATGAGCCGCGAATACAATTTGCGGCTGGTCGACGTTCTGCGCCTCTTTATCCCCGCGATGATGCGCGGCGGCAGGATCCGCGAGATCAAGCGGCACTTTGTGACCCTCGCGGAGGGTATGAGCTACGAACAGGCGATCGGGTCGGTCAAACAAAACGCCGTCAACCAACGAGGCATTTTATCCGCTCTCGCAAGCGGTGGCGAATGGGCGGCTGTTCTCGGGGAAGAGTTCGGCTTTTCCGCGATCTCCGCTTTAGCGGAGAAGGGGCTCGTTAAGGTCGCGGAAGTGACCAAACGCCGCCGTCCCGCCTTGAAGCCCGTCGCGGACAAGCGCGTTACGCTGAATGCCGAACAGACCGCGGCGGCACGGGAGATCATGCACGGCGACAAGGACTCCTATCTCCTCTTCGGTGTGACGGGCAGCGGTAAGACCGAGATTTATCTCGAATGCATCGAAGAGGTGCTCTCGTCGGGCAAGACGGCGATCATGCTCGTGCCCGAGATCTCCTTGACCCCGCAGATGATGGGGCGTTTCCGCGCCCGCTTCGGGGACAAGGTCGCGGTGCTCCACAGCGGACTTTCCGACGGAGAGCGCTACGACGAATGGCTCCGCCTCTTGCGGGGCGACGCCGTGATCGCGGTGGGCGCTCGCTCGGCGATCTTCGCCCCTCTGAAAGACGTCGGGATCATCATCATCGACGAGGAACACGACGGCAGTTATATCAGCGAGAATAACCCTCGCTACGTGACGAGCGAAGTGGCGGAGATCCGCCGCGCGTATAACGGCGCGAAGCTCGTGCTCGGCAGCGCGACGCCCGCGCTCGAGACCTTCAAAAAGGCGCGTGACGGCGCGCTCGGTCTCATCACCTTGAAACACCGCGTGAACGGGACGGGGATGCCCGAGATCCGCGTCGTGGATATGTGCGCCGAACTCAGGAGCGGCAATAACGGGATCCTCTCTGCGGAGCTGGCGTCTCGGCTCGAAGATACCCTCAAGGAAGGCAATCAAAGCATGATCTTCCTGAATCGGCGCGGGTTCGCTTCCTTTATGATCTGTCGCAAGTGCGGCAAGGTCATGAAATGCGAGGATTGCGACGTGTCGCTGACCTGGCACAAAGAGGACAACCTTTTGAAGTGTCACTATTGCGGCAGACCCTACGTGGTCCCGGACAAATGTCCCGCCTGCGGCGAAACGGATATGCGCCTCGGCAGAGTGGGCACCGAGCGGGTGATCGAGGAGATCCACAGGCGCTTCCCGTCGGCGCGCACCCTTCGTATGGATAAGGACACGACGCGCAAGAAGGGCAGCTACGACGAGATCCTATCTGCCTTCCGTATGGGCGAAGCGGATATCCTCGTCGGCACGCAGATGATCGTGAAGGGGCACGACTTCCCGAACGTGACTCTCGTCGGGATCCTCGACGCCGATATGAGCCTCTATTACGAGGACTATCACAGCGCCGAGCGTACCTACCAACTCGTCAGCCAAATGAGCGGCAGAGCGGGCAGAGCGGACAAGGCGGGCGTCGTGGTCTTGCAGACCTATTCGCCGCGCCATTACGTCTTCGGCTATGCCAAGGAGAACGACTACGAAGGCTTTTTCCGCAAGGAGATCAACGTGCGCGAGGTCACGAACTTTCCGCCCTTTACCAAGATCGTCAGGGTCTTGACCCAGAGCGAGGACGAAGAGCGCGCGCTCGCTATCACCAAGGAGATGCTTGTCAAGGTTCGCGCCTTTCAAAGCGAGAAGCCCGAGCGTTTCGTCGCCGTTTCGGGGATGAAATCCCCCGTCAAGCGGATCGAGAATAAGTACCGCTACCAGATCATTATGCGTCTCACCCGCGACGAGGAGAGAGACACCCTCGCTCACGTCTACGACATCGTGAACGCGCAGGATAAAAAGAACGCAACCGTATTCGTGGAGATCAATCCGCAGAATATGAACTAAGGAGGAATTATGGCTATTCGCGAGATCGTGAAGGACGGCGACCCGTTACTCAGAAAGAAATCCCATCCCGTCGAGAAGTTCGACGGCAGATTGCACGCCCTTTTGGACGATATGCTGGAGACGATGCGCGCTGAGGACGGCGTCGGGATCGCGGCGCCGCAGGTCGGCATATTGCGCCGCGCGGTGATCTGCGAACTGACCGTTGAAGGCAAGGAAGAGGGCGAGATCCTCGAGATGGTGAATCCCGTCGTCACCGAGAAGTCGGGCGAGCAGGTCGGGCAGGAAGGCTGTTTGTCCGTCCCGGGCAAGCGCTGTGACGTCTTGCGCCCCGCGCGTGTCGCGGTCACCTATTGCGACCGATTCGGCAAGGAGCATTCGCGCGTCCTCGAGGGTTTCAACGCCGTCGTTGCCTCGCACGAGATCGATCACCTATATGGCATCCTCTTTTACGACAAAGAGGTCAAAGTCGATCGTTAAGGAGAGGGTATGAAAGTATTGTTCCTCGGTACTCCCGATTTTGCGCTCCCGTCCCTTCGGGCGATCCACGCCTCGCGTCACGAATTGATCGGCGTGATCACCCAGCCCGACAGAGAAGGCAAGCGGCTCGTGATGACGCCGCCCCCCGTCAAGACCGAAGCGCTCGCTCTCGGCTATCGGGTCTATCAATTCGAGAGCCTTCGCAAAGAAGGCGCGGAGCTCGTGCGCTCGCTTGCGCCCGACGTGATGGTCACCGCCGCGTTCGGACAGATCTTGTCGCAGGAGCTTTTGGACATTCCGACCTACGGCGTCTTCAACGTGCACGGCTCGCTGTTGCCGAAATATCGCGGCGCCAGCCCGATCCAGTCTTGTCTCCTTGCGGGGGACGAGGTCACGGGCGTCACCATTATGCGTACCGCATACGCCGTGGACAGCGGCGATATGATCTTGCAAAAACCGCTTCCGATCCTGCCCGACGACAACGCGGGTATCTTGTTCGACAAGATCGCCGCGCTCGGCGCAGAGGGGATCGTTGAGGCGCTCGACCTCTTGGAAAAAGGCGAGATCACCTATACCCCGCAAGATCACGCTGCGGCGACCTTCTGTAAGATGATCACCAAGGCGGACGGCGAACTCTTTTCGTCCACGCCCGTCGAATCGGCTTATCGCAAGATCCGTGCCTTCGATCCTTGGCCGGTCGCATTCGTGACGGTGGATGGGGCGCGTCTTCGCTTGTTCGGCTCGGACGTGATCCCGTCCGAGGGAACCGCCGGCACGTTCTTTCAAAAGGACGGCGCGTTATGTTTGAACCTTACGGGCGGCGCGCTCCGACTGAAAGAAGTGCAAGCGGAAGGTAAAAAGCGCATGACGGGCGGTGATTATCTGCGCGGTCACGCCGCGATCCTCGGGAAAAAGCTCGGATGAGAGGGCTCGTCGAGGCATATCGCGCCCTAAACGACGTGTACGGGGGCAGTTGGATCGACGAAGCGATCCGCAAGCAAGGCGCCGCTCTTTCCGACAATAAGGGCGCCTTTCGCCTCGTCTACGGTGTGGTGGAACACGAATACCTTTACGAGTATCGCGTTTTCCGCCTCGTAAATCGCGCCCCGAAGAGCGCGATCAAACTGCTTTTGAAGATGGGAATGTGCCTTTTGGACTGCTCCGCGCTCCCCGCCTATACGGTGGTCAGCGAGATCGCGGAAACGGCGAAAAAGGTCGGGAAGGGCGCCGTCGTCGGCTTTTTGAACGCCGTACTGCGCTCCTATGCCGAGAAGGGGAAGGATCTCTATCCCGACGACCCGCAAGAGCTGTTGTCGGTTCGTGCGAATCTGCCCGTGTGGCTTGTGGATCGCTATATTCAAGAATGGGGCGAAGAGGAAGCGACGCGGCGTTTGACGATGCCTCGCACCGTGAAGACCCATATCCGTCCCGCCTTTTCGGTCGGGAAAGAGGGGCTTGCTGATCTTTTGCGCGAGCGTAGCGTTTCGTATGAAGAGACAGCACACGGCTTCTATATCGGTGCGGTGTCCGCCGTCTCGGACCTTCTCCGCGAGGGCAAGGCGACCGTGATGTCCTACGGTAGTGCGGAGGTCGCGTCCGCCGTTCCGTATATCGGCGGTGAGATCCTCGATCTCTGTGCCGCTCCCGGCGGCAAAAGCGTCTATCTCGCGGAGAAGTACGGCGCACCCGTCGTCGCTTGCGATCTCCATCCGCACCGCGTGGAACTTGTGAAAAAATACGCCAAGCGAATGCGCGTGGATAACGTGATCGCCCGTGTTGAGGATGGCACGGTTTTGAAAAAGGAGTGGGTCGGCGCTTTCGGGACGGTGCTTTTGGACGCGCCTTGTTCGGGGCTCGGCTCTCTCGCCGCGAATCCCGATATCGCGATTCATCGCAATGCTTACGATATGAACGACTTATCCTGCGCGCAGTATCGTCTGATCGAGACCGCCGGGAAGTACGTTAAGCAATTTGGATTTATGGAATATTCCACTTGTTCCGATCTTCCCTCGGAAGACGGCGACGTCGTGCGGTGGTTTCTCGATCGGGATCCGTCCTTCCTCTTACAAGAGGAGCATTATACCGATCCCGCCGAAGGCGGTGGCGAGAGTTACTACTATGCGATATTGAGGAAAGTATGAAACTATTGACCGATCTTACCTTGTCCGAACTCAAAGAATTGATGGCAGCTTACGGCGAGCCCTCTTTTCGCGCGGAGCAGCTTTATTTGAATCTCTACGCGGGCAAGGACTTTCCCGAGATGACGAATATCGGCAAAGGGCTCAAGGAGCGTCTTGCCGCAGACGGCTATCTCGCGGTCGGGGTGACGATCCTCGAGCACTACGTCTCCCGCGAGGACGGCACGGTGAAGTTTCTTTTCTCCCTCTCGGACGGCAATATCGTCGAGGGGGTACTGATGCGTTACAAGTACGGCAATACGCTCTGCGTTTCCACGCAGGTCGGTTGTCGAATGAACTGCGCTTTCTGCGCCTCGGGGCTTGAGGGATTAAAGCGCAATCTGACGGCGGGCGAGATCCTCGGCGAAGTGATCGCCGCCAACCGCTACGACGGCGGTACTGCCTCGGACAGAAAGGTCACGAACGTCGTTTTGATGGGGAGCGGAGAGCCGCTCGACAACTACGATAACGTCGTAAAGTTCCTGCGCCTCGTGAATGCCGAAAAAGGGCTGAATATCAGCTACCGAAATATCTCGCTCTCGACCTGCGGCTTGATCGACGCTTTCGATCGCTTCCTTGAGGAAGACCTGCCCGTCACGATGACCTTCTCTCTTCACTCCGCCTTGGACGAGGTGCGCTCGAGCATTATGCCCGTCAATAAGCGTTACGGGGTAGATAAGGTCGTGGACGCCGCGAGGCGCTACTTTGCGCGCACGTCCCGTCGCGTGGTCTTCGAGTATTCGCTGATCAAGGGTGTGAACGACCGCGACGAAGACGCCGCCGCGCTCGTTGCCGCCGTCAAAGGTTTTCCGTGCATCGTGAATCTGATCGTCCTCAATTACGTCAAGGAACGCGGGCTTGTCGGCACTTCGCGTAAGGATGCCTATCGTTTCGCCGCCACCCTCGAGAAGGGGGGCGTTTCCGCCACCGTTCGCCGCACGTTGGGCGCGGACATCGAGGGCGCCTGCGGACAACTCCGCGCCAAATATATCAAGAAAACCGACTGAAATAAGGAGGAAAACTTATGAGCAACTGTAAGATCGCACCGTCCATCTTGTCCGGCGACTTCGCCGCGATGGGGCAGACTGTTTCTAACGTCCAAAAATGGGGCGCCGACCTCGTACATTGCGACGTGATGGACGGCGTTTTCGTGCCGAATATCACCTTCGGTATGCCGATGATCAAGGCGATCCGTCCGCATACGACCCTTCCGCTCGACGTGCATTTGATGATCGTCGAACCCGAGAAATACGTCGAACGCTTTTGCGACGCGGGCGCGGATATCGTGACTTTCCACCCCGAGGCGAGCAAGGATGCGCGCGCCGCGCTTCTCGCGATCAAGGCGAAGGGCAAGAAGTGCGGTTTGGTCGTGAATCCCGACAAGGGTTTCGATCTCGTCGCACCGTATATGGACGTCGTGGATATGATCGTCCTGATGGGCGTTTTCCCCGGCTTCGGCGGTCAGTCCTATATCGAGAGCGTGTCGGATAACATCGTCCTCTTCGCCGAGAAGATCGCTGAGAGCGGCAGGAATATCGCGCTCGAACTCGACGGCGGTGTGACCGAGACCAACGCGGCTCGTTTCCGCTCTCTCGGCATCACGGTACTCGTCGCGGGCAGCGCCACTTTCAAGGCTGCCGACCCCGAGAAGGCGATCAAGGTCATGCGCGGATGAAGAAAGCCGCGCTGATCCTCTCTCAATCTTTCGAGCGATACGTTCCCGCCCCCTACGTGATCGCGGCGGATGCGGGCTATCTACGCGCGCTCGAAAAGGGGATCCGTCCCGATCTCATCGTCGGTGACTTCGACAGCCTCGGCGGCGTGCCTGAGGGTGTCGAGACCCTTTCCGCACCCGTGGAAAAGGATTATTCGGACGGGGAACTCGGTGTGCGCCAAGCCGCGCTTCTGAACTTCACCCATCTCGACATCTACGGCGCGATCGGCGGCAGGATCGACCATTTTCTCTACAATCTGCACCTATTGAAACTCGCGCACGATCTCGGCATTCGCGCCGTGATCCGCGGCGACCTATGCGACGTTTATTACACGGAATCCACCCTTCTTTTGGACGTATCGGTCGGCGATACGTTGTCCCTCGTACCTTTTGAGGGGAGCGCGCATATATTGAAAGCGACGGGATTGTACTATCCCGCGACGGATGTGACCTTGACCAAGAAAGATACCCTCGGTCTCTCCAATCGTTGCACGGAGGAGAGGGTCTATCTTTCGGTGGATAAGGGCGGCGTCCTCGCGATACACACCCTGTCGTAGGAGGTGCGCTTTTTGAAAATCTACTGTATCAATCCGCCGATGTTCGTTAAGGCTATTCTTCGTTTGTTCTTCAGGAAAAGATAGCTTATCGTTTTCTTTTCGTTTGGAAAAGCATATACCGAACCGTTATTCGTCACGATACCCCATATAGTAAGGCAAAACGTTTCGAGCTGGAGAAGGTGGGAGAGACGAGCGCTCCGCGAGGAGCAGGGCAGGAGCGTACTCCTTGTACGTGACTGCCTTCCGACGAAGCGGCATGCGAAGTATCTCCCCCTTATACACGCTCGAGTAATAAAAAAGCGTGACCTCAAAAGGCCACGCTTTTTTGTGTTAACAATAAGGATTAGTTCGCCTTTCTTTTCACCGCGCCGTTCCTCAAGCATCTGGTGCAAACGTACTGTTTGGACACCGTACCCTTCTCATCCACGACGGAAACCTTCTGGATATTCGCGTTCCAATGGGTGGGGGCTTTGCGATTACTGTGGCTGACGGTATTTCCGCTCATCTTGCCTTTTCCGCAAACGCTGCAAACTCTCGACATATATCTATACCTCCCGTAACGATCTCGCTTTTATAGGTGAAAAGGACAGGTCGTCCATTCACGACCTATACAATATATCACGAAAAAAAACGCTTGGCAACAGATTTTACCGTTTTTTGAAAAATAGTTGCAAAATACACTTATAATATTTTATTATATAGAAAACGATATTTCGGAGAAAATTATGGCTGTCATGACCTCGAACAAATACGGCAAGATCGTCGTTTCGGACGAAGCCGTCGCGATGTGCGCGCACCGCGCCGCATCCGAGTGTTACGGTGTAATGGCCCTCGTTTCCAAGGGCATCACCGACAGAGTTTCTTCTCTTCGCAAAAGAAAAGCCGCCACAAAAGGAGTAAAAGTCACCACGATAGACAATCGTATTTTTATCGATCTCTACGTGATCTTGAAAGAGGGCGTCCTCGAGGAAGCCGTCTCGGAGTCTTTGCGCTCCGTCGTGACTTATTCCGTCGAGACGTTTACGGGGATGCGCGTCAAGTCGGTCAACGTACACGTCGTCGGCACCAAAGCATAGGAGCATAGAATGACCAAAACCATCGACGTTTCCACTCTGCGGAAAATGTTTCTCGGCGCGGCGCAGAACCTCGCCGTTCACGAAGAAGAAATCAACGCGCACAACGTTTTTCCCGTCCCCGACGGCGATACCGGCACGAATATGTCAGCCACCGCGACCAATGCGGCGCGCGAACTCGCGGCGATCCCCGATCGCGATCTGACTTGGGAGAAGTTCGCTTCGGTTTTAACGAGCGCTTCCCTTCGCGGCGCGAGGGGCAACAGCGGCGTGATCTTGTCGCAGATCTTCAAAGGGTTTGCCGAAGTGGTCGGCACGCTTGACAGTTCGATGACGACCAAGCTCTTTTCCCGTGCGCTTCTGTCGGGAGCGCGCGTTGCGTACGGCGCGATGGAGAAGCCGAAAGAGGGCACGATCCTGACCGTGATCCGCGTGGTGGCGGAAGCCTCCGCCGGTGCGGCAAGCGGCAGAAACGCCTGTTTCGAGACCATGCTCCAAGAGTTGAACGAAAAGGGCGAGCAGATCCTCGCCGAGACCCCGAATATGTTGCCCGTTCTGAAGAAGGCGGGCGTCGTGGACGCGGGCGGTATGGGCTTGATGCGTGTGCTCGAAGGGTTCTCGATGGTCGTTGAAGGCAAGGAGATCCCCACCACGGCGATCAAGGTCGCCACCGAGGAGAACGACGCGGGATTCGCCGCCGACGTGCACGACCTCGACGACATCGAATTTGCTTATTGCACCGAGTTCTTCGTGAAGAATATTCGCCCCCGCGCGACGGAAGCGGACATCGACAAACTCAGAGACAAGTTGTCCCGTCTCGGCAATAGCCTGATCTGCATCGGCGATCTGTCGCTCGTCAAGGTGCACGTTCACACGAATAACCCCGGTAGGGCGCTCCAATACGCCCTCGAACTCGGCGAACTCGACCGTGTGAAGATCGAGAATATGCTCGAACAGAACCGCAAGATCAAGGCGGAGATGGAGAAGAACAAAAAGCCGATCGGTATGGTCAGCGTTTGCGCGGGCAGCGGCATTTCCAAGATCTTCAAGGATCTGACCGTCGACGTGATCGTGCAGGGCGGACAGACGATGAACCCGAGCGTCAACGAGATCCTCTCCGCGATCAATCGCGTGAATGCGGATAGCGTGATCGTGTTGCCGAATAATAAGAATATCGTCCTCGCCGCACAGAAGGCGCAGGAACTCGCCGAGCGCAAGTGTGTGGTTTTGCCGACCGAAAACGTCGCCGCAGGTATCGCCGCCGCGATCGCATTCGATCCGCAGGCGGATCTCGACGCCAACGTCGCCCAAATGACCGAGGCGTTCCAGGCGGTGAAGTGCGCGCAGGTCACCTCTTCCGTCCGCAATACGAAGATGGACGGGCTCAACCTCTCGAAAGGGGACATCATCGGCTTGACCGAGAAGAAGATCCTCGTGAAGGGCTCCGATCTCAATGCGGTCACCGTGGATCTCGTCAAAAAGCTCAATATGGACGAAATGGACGTCTTGAACGTATATGCTGGGGAGGGCGTAACGGACGATACGGTCGCCGTTCTCATCGACAAACTCGGCGCGGCGTATCCCGAGCTCGAAGTGATCCCGTATCGCGGCGAACAGCCCCATTCCTTCTATATTTTGGCGGCGGAGTAACTTTTTTCGTAAAAACGGTTGCAAAACCGCTTGCGATTTGATATAGTAATAGAGCATTCGCGCGGGAGTGGCTCAGTGGTAGAGCGTTGCCTTGCCAAGGCAAATGTCGCGGGTCCGAATCCCGTCTCCCGCTCCAATATTCGACCCTGACGGGATTCAGTTGCGGAGCAACAAATGCGAAGCATTGGACCCGCTCGTGGGACCGCACCGGAGCGAAGCGCAGGTTCTCGCGGTAGCGAGCATCCCGTCTCCCGCTCCAAACAGAATATGGTGGCACGCCTCGCGTGCGTTTCATATTATATAGCGTTATGGCACCATAGCCAAGTGGTAAGGCAGAGGTCTGCAAAACCTTTATTCCCCAGTCCGAGTCTGGGTGGTGCCTCCAAAACGAGCCGAAGTGGCGAAATGGCAGACGCAAGGGACTTAAAATCCCTCGGGGGAAACTCCGTGCGGGTTCGAGTCCCGCCTTCGGCACCATATCGGGACGGACACGTCACGTCGCACCCGCATTCTCCAGAGAGTTTCGCCTAGGCTGAGAGCGAAGCGAATGCCGCGGGGTGGTACCACCGTTCTCAGTTCAATTTTCATACCGAGAGTGGGGCGTCAGCCCAAATAAGGTGGAACCGCGGCAACAGTCGTCCTTATACGTTGATCGTATAAGGGCTTTTTGTTATATAGGCTCATAGGAGGAAATTATGAAGATTTATTTGAGAGATTCGGTCAAAGAATACGACGCTCCCGTCACGGTGGAGCAGATCGCCGCCGACATCGGCGAAGGACTGCATCGCGTCGCCCTCGCGGGCAAGGTGGACGGCGTTCCCGTCGACCTCGCGTACGTCGTGGATCACGATGCGGAAGTGCAGATCCTGACCTTTAAGGATCAAGAGGGCAAGCATATCTACAACCACACCGCCGCACACGTGATGGCGCAGGCGGTCAAGAGCATCTATCCGACCGCGAAACTCGCGATCGGCCCCGCGATCGATACCGGATTCTATTACGACATCGAGTATATCAATCCGCCGACGATGGACGACCTTACGAAGATCGAAGAGGAGATGCAACGCATCATCAAAGCGAATCTCCCGATCAGCAGAGAAGTCTTGCCGCGCAAGAGCGCGAACGCTTTGATGCGTAAGCTCGGCGAGCCGTACAAGCTCGAAATGATCGCCGAACTCCCAAAGGGCGCGGAGATCAGCTTCTATCACCAAGGCGATTTCGTGGATATGTGCGTCGGACCGCACCTCAAGAGCACGGGCGTTTTGAAGGCGGTCAAACTCACGAGCATTACGGGCGCCTATTGGCGTGGCGACGCGAAGAATAAGATGCTGACCCGTATCTACGGCGTCGCTTTCGACAAAAAGTCCGCGCTTGACGAATATCTCGTCGGGCTCGAAGAGGCGAAAAAGCGCGACCACAATAAGCTCGGTCGCGATCTCGAGATCTTTATGACTTCCGATCCGATCGGACAGGGGCTCCCGCTCTTGATGCCCAAGGGTGCCAAGATGCTGCAAACCTTGATCCGTTTCGTCGAAGACGAAGAGGAGCGCCGCGGCTTTATGCTGACCCGCACCCCCGCGATGGCGAAGAACGACCTTTATAAAATCTCCGGTCACTGGGATCATTATCGCGATAAGATGTTCGTGATCGGCGACGAGGAAGAGGACGACGAGGTGCTCGCCCTTCGTCCGATGACCTGTCCGTTCCAGTATCAGATCTATAAGAACGGGATCAAGAGTTACCGCGATCTGCCGTGCCGCTATGCCGAGACCGCGACTTTGTTCCGCAACGAGGCGTCGGGCGAGATGCACGGATTGATCCGCGTGCGCCAATTCACCTTGTCCGACGGGCACATCGTCTGCACGCCGGAGCAGATCGAAGGGGAGTTCAAGCGTTGCTTGGATCTTTCCTATTACTTCCTCGATTGCCTCGGACTCCGCAACGACGTGACCTTCCGTTTCAGCAAATGGGACCCGAAGAACACCGACAAGTATATCGACAATCCCGCCGAATGGGAGAGGACGGAACGCTTGATGAAAGACATCTTGGATCACCTCGGTCTCGACTATGTCGAGGCGGTGGGCGAGGCGGCGTTCTACGGCCCGAAACTCGACGTGCAGGCGAAGAACGTCTACGGCAAAGAAGATACGATCATCACGATCCAGATCGATTTTGCGGCGGGCGAACGTTTCGAGATGAACTACGTGGACGAGAACGGCGTGAAGCAGACCCCGTATATCATTCACCGCAGCAGTATCGGTTGTTACGAGCGCACCCTTGCGATGCTCATTGAAAAGTATGCGGGCGCTTTCCCCGCTTGGATCGCTCCCGTACAAGTCAAGGTCATCAGCCTGACCGACAGAACGGCGGAAGACGTCGTCGCCTTGACCGAGAAACTCGCGCAGATGGGCTTCCGCGCCGAATCCGATACCCGCAGCGAGAAGGTCGGCTACAAGATCCGCGAAGCGCAGCTTCAAAAGGTGCCGTATATGCTGATCCTCGGCGACAAGGAGAAGGAGAACGGCACGATCAGCGTGCGCCATCGCAGCGAGGGAGATCTCGGCGCGATGACGGTGGACGCGTTCGTTGAGCGCCTGAGCCGCGACGTTCGCGAGAAAGTTTTGAAATAATCGCCAAATCGCTTGACAGAGCGACAGGGCGGTGATACTATTATGGTCGAAGTAGAACTGTTCTCACCCGAGCAGCAGGTTGCGTAGGGTTTCTTGAATATCCTTTTATCAGGTTATTTTTGGGCAGTTCTTACTGCCCAATTTTATTAGGAGGACGACGTTTATCAAAGAGTATCAGATCAACGGACAGATCCGTGACAATCAAGTCACGCTCATCGACGAAGAAGGCAATAACCTCGGCACGATGAGCGCTTACGACGCGCAAATGATCGCCAACGAACGCGGGCTCGATCTTGTAAAGATCGCTCCCCAAGCGGTTCCCCCGACCTGCAAGCTGATGGACTACGACAAGTTCCGTTTCGACAGCATCAAGAGGGAGAAAGAGGCGAAGAAGAACCAAAAGATCGTCAAGATCAAAGAAGTCCAGCTCAGCATCCTGATCGACGTCGGAGATATCAACGTCAAGGCGAAGCGTGCCAGCCAGTTCATCGAGGACGGCGACAAAGTGCGCGTCGTCATCAGAATGCGCGGCAGGCAGAACAAGCGTCCGGAACTCGGTATGAAGGTGATGGAGCAATTCTGCAGTCTGATCACAGCGGAGTACATTATGGAGCAAGCGCCTACGATCGAAGGAAACACGATCAAAATGCAACTTGCCAAAGCAAAAAAATAAAACGGAGGTAGGCAAAATGCCAAAACAAAAGTCGCACAGCGGTGCAGGAAAGAGATTCAGAGTAACGAAAAACGGACTCATCAAGAGAAGCAAGCAAGGAAAAAACCATATCCTTACCAAGAAAGAGACCAAGAGAAAGCGCGGTCTGAGGGCGGGCGGCTATGTTTCCGAGACGCAAGCCAAAACGATCAGAACGATGATTCAGAAGTAACGGAGGTAAGATTATGAGGATCAAAAGAGCAGTAAACGCAGTCAAAAAGCGCAGAAAGATTTTGAAGCTCGCCAAGGGCTATCGCGGAGCGAAGAGCAAACTTTACAGGATCTCCCGCGAGGCGGTGATGAAGTCCCAGATGTACGCTTATGTCGGCAGAAAGGACAAGAAGGGCGCCTTCCGTCAGATTTGGATCGCGCGTATCAACGCGGCGGCGAGAATGAACGGTCTCAGCTACAGCAGGTTGATGAGCGGCCTCAAAAAGGGCGGGATCGACCTGAACCGCAAAGTGCTCGCCGATCTCGCGGTCAACGACGCGGCGGCATTCACCGCTCTGTGCGAAAAGGCTAAGGCGGCTAACTAATCGTCAAAAGTGCTTTCGGTTCGCCGAAAGCATTTTTTTATACGGAGAGATCTTATGGTCATTACGAGTATATCCAATGAGAAGGCGCGGCTGTTCCGCGCGCTTGCGGACGCGAAGGGACGCCGAGAGCACGGGTGCTATCTCGTCGAGGGCGCCAATTCCGTCGCGGACATTCCCCCTTCCGCCGCAGTCAAATATCTCTACGTAAAGGAGAGCAAGGTCGAGGAGTTTGAGCCGATCCTTTCTCGATTTATGGCGGAGCGGATCGTTCTGTCCGACGACCTATTCGATCGGGTGTCGCAGACCGTGACTCCCGCCGGGATCGCCGCAGTCGTCGAGATCCCGAAATCGACGGATATATCCGCACTTGTCGGCGATAAGATCATCGTGTTGGATCATGTATCCGACGCGGGCAACGTGGGCGCGATCTTGCGTACCGCGGTCGCCGCCGGCTATCGCGAGGCGGTGCTTCTCGGCTCGGCGGATCCCTATTCGCCCAAGGCGGTCAGGTCCTCGATGAGCGCGATTTTCAAGATCGATCTGTGTTTTTCCGACAATCGCGCATTTTTATGTAGTAAAAATATACAAAGTTATGATATAATGGTACTTGATATGATGGGAGAAAGCATTTTTACGCACGTTCCGCGCGGAAAATACGCTCTCGTCGTCGGGAACGAGGCGCACGGCGTTTCCGCGGAGATCAAGGCGGCGGCAGGACAAAAACTCTCGATACCGATGGTGTCGATGGAGTCCCTGAACGCGGCGGTCAGCGCGGGCGTTGCGATGTATCTTCTCGAAAGAAATCGCATCGAATAAGGTAGGAGGCAATATATGTCGGGACACAGCAAATGGGCTAATATCAAGAACAAGAAAGCGAAAGGCGACGCCGCAAGGGCGAACGTCTTTACCAAGATCGGCAGGGAACTCGCGATCGCCGTTAAGCAGGGCGGTCCGAACCCCGACAGCAATTCTCGTCTGCGCGACGTGATCGCGAAGGCGAAAGCGGCGAATATGCCGAACGACAACATCTCCCGCTCCATCAAGAAGGCGTCGGGCGAACTCAACGCCGTGAACTACGAGGAGATCACCTACGAGGGATACGCGGCGGGCGGCGTCGCGGTCATCGTGGAGACCTTGACGGACAATAAGAACCGCACGGCGAGCGACGTTCGTTGCGCCTTCGACAAGTTCGGCGGCAACCTCGGCAGCACGGGTTGCGTTTCCTATATGTTCAGCAAAAAGGGCGTGATCGTCGTGGATGGCGACGGCATTGCGGAGGACGACCTCTTTATGCTTGCGGTCGACGCGGGCGCGGACGACGTGCAAAACGACGAAGGCGTCTACGAGATCTATACCCTTCCGCAGAACTATACCGCCGTTCGCGAGAACCTCGAGAAGGCGGGGCTCAAGATCCTTTCGAGCGACATCGAGATGATCCCCGAGAATTACGTGACTCCCGAGGAGTCCGCAGTCCCCAAGATCCTCAATCTGATCGACAGACTGGAGGAGAACGACGACGTGCAGAACGTATTTCACAATGCGGTCCTGCCGGAAGAAGACGAGGAGGAATAAGATGAGCACGGCGGAAATCTGCTTGTTGGCGAAAGAGGCGTCCTACCGCCTCGCCACCTACACGAATACCGAGAAGAAGGCGATGTTGATCGCGATGGCGAACGGCATCGGCGACGAGATGGATCAGATCCTCGAGGCGAATGCCGACGATCTGTTCATCGCGAAGGAGAACGGCAAGGAAGAGACCTTTATCGACCGTTTGACCTTGTATAAGACGCGTATTCGTCAGATGATAGAGGGCATTATGCAGGTCGCGGAACTTCCCGATCCCGTCGGCGAAGTGACCGACAAGTGGACGCTCCCCAATGGGCTCAAGATCTCCAAAGTTCGCGCCCCTCTCGGCGTGATCGCGATCATTTACGAGGCTCGTCCCAACGTGACTGCGGACGCCGCGGCGCTCGCGATCAAGAGCGGCAATGCGGTCGTACTCCGCGGCAGTAGGGAAGCGATCAATTCCAACCTCGCGATCTTCAACGCGATGAAGAACGCGCTCGTCAAGGGCGGCTACGACGCGAACGTCTTGCAGTTCCTTGCGGAACCCGAGCGCGAAGTGACGGCGGAACTGTTGAAACAGACCGCCACCGTGGACGTCGTGATCCCGCGCGGCGGCGAAGGGCTCAAGAAGTTCGTCCTTGAGAACGCGTCGGTCCCCGTGATCGTCTCTGCGGGCGGCAACTGCCACACCTACGTCGAGAAGACCGCCGATCTCAAGATGGCGGACAACGTGCTTTTCAATGCGAAGGTCAGCCGTCCTTCGGTTTGCAATGCGACCGAGCAATTGATCGTGGACAGAGCGATCGCCGCTCCCTTCCTGACGCAGAGCCTCGACAGGCTTGCGAAGCAAGGGGTGAAGATCCTCGGTTGCAACGAGACCTGCCGTATCTATCCGATGGCGGAGCTCGCGACCGAAGAAGACTACTATACGGAGCATCTCGGTTTGGTTATCTCCGTGAAGGTGGTCAGCGGCTACAAAGAGGCGATCGAGCGCATCAATAAGTACGGCACGCATCACAGCGACGCGATCATCTCGAATAGCAAGGACGCGATCGACGCGTTCACCGTCGGCGTGGACAGCGCGGCGGTCTACGTGAACGCCAGCACCCGCTTTACCGACGGCTTCGAATACGGTTTCGGCGCCGAAATGGCGATCAGCACGCAGAAACTCCACGCGCGCGGACCCTTGGGGCTTCGTCAACTCACGAGCGAGAAATACGTCGTCGTGGGCGAGGGGCAGGTAAGGAAGTGATCATTCTCGGCATAGATCCCGGTCTCGCCATCGTCGGATACGGCGTTTTGGAGAGCGTGAAGGGGAAGGTGACGCCCATCGACTACGGCGTGATCAACACGCCTGCGGGTATGGCTACGCCCCTTCGTTTGCAGCGGATCCACAAGGGAATGATGACCCTTCTCGAGAAATACAAGCCGGACGAGATCGCGGTCGAAGAACTCTTCTTCTCGAATAACGTGACCACGGGGATCCCCGTCGCGGAAGCGCGCGGTGTGATCTTGATGACGGCGATCAACTATACGGACAAACTCTTTGAATACACCCCCAATCAAATCAAGCAGGCGATCACGGGGTGGGGCGGCGCGGACAAGCACCAAATGCAGGAAGTCGTACGCCAGACCTTGCGCCTGAAAGCGATCCCCAAGCCGGACGATGCGGCGGACGCCCTTGCGGTGGCGCTCACGCACGCGCAGACCAATCGCTTCGGTTCGCTCTTCGGAATGTAATTATGTACGCATATATCGTGGGAAAAGTGGATACCTTCGGCGACGGTTACCTCGTCGTGGAAGCAGCGGGCGTCGGCTATTTGCTGAACGTCTCGAATTACACCGTGTCCAAGCTCGGACGGGCGGGGCAGACCGTGAAGGTCTATACCTATCTCGCCGTGCGTGAGGACGATATGAGCCTATACGGCTTTTGGTCGGAAGAGGAGAAACAGATGTTCCTTCGTCTGATCACCGTGTCGGGCGTCGGCCCCAAGATGGCGATCGGCATCTTGTCCGCCGCGGACGTGTCCACCCTCGCCACTTCGATCGTTTCGGGCGATACCAAGACCCTCGCGAAGGTCAAGGGCATCGGTAAAAAGACTGCGGAACGCATCGTCGTGGAACTCAAAGAAAGCATCGGAGAGGACGGCGCGTCCTTCCTGTCCGCAGGCTCTATGGGCGGCGTGGCGCTCGAAAGCGATACGATGATCGAGGAAGCGCTCGAAGTCCTGACGACCCTCGGGGTCAGTCGCACCGACGCCTACACCCTCGTGGCGGCGGCTCGCAAGGACGCAAAGACGGTGAACGACCTCGTTATGACGGTACTCAAAAGGTTGGATAAGTGATGTTTGACGACGACGATATTATCAAGAGTGCGCTCGGCGAAAGGCTCGTCGAACGCGACAGAGAAGAGACGGACGAGGAGATAGAGAACACCCTGCGCCCGAAGACCATGGCGGAATACGTCGGTCAAGAGAAGGTCAAGGCGAATCTCTCCGTTTTTATCCACTCGGCTAAGAAACGCGGCGAAGCCCTCGACCACGTCCTTTTGTACGGCCCCCCGGGGCTCGGCAAGACCACCCTCGCGCATATCGTCGCGAACGAGATGAACGCGCAGATCAAGGTGACCTCGGGTCCCGCGATCGAGAAGGCCGCCGACCTCGCCGCGATGCTCACCAACCTCTACGACGGCGACGTCCTCTTTATCGATGAGATCCACCGTCTTTCCCACGCGGTCGAGGAGATCCTTTATCCCGCGATGGAAGACTACGTCTTGGACTTCGTTGTCGGCAAAGGACCGAGCGCGAAGAGTATTCGTCTCCCCCTCAAGAAGTTCACGTTGATCGGCGCCACGACCCGCGCGGGTATGTTGACGGCGCCCCTTCGCGACCGTTTCGGCGTGATCTGCCGTTTGGAGATCTACAAGCCCGAAGAGCTCGCCCGCATCGTCACGCGCAGCGCGAAACTTCTCGACATCGGCATCGAGAAAGAGGCGGCGGTCGAGATCGCCCGTCGTTCCCGCGGCACGCCCCGTATCGCGAACCGCCTGTTGAAGCGCGTGCGTGATTTCTCGGAATATCAAAACGAAAAGACCGTGACCCTCGCCACGGCGAAGAAGAGCCTTGACCTATTGGAGATCGACGACCTCGGTCTCGACAACGTCGACCGCGAGATCCTTTTGACGATATTGCAAAAGCACAACGGCGGCCCCGTCGGACTGGATACCCTTGCGGCGACCATCGGCGAGGACGCGAATACCATCGAAGACGTTTACGAGCCCTATTTGATGCAGCTCGGATTCATCGCGCGCACGCCGCGCGGCAGGGTATGCCTTTCGGGTGCCTACAAGCACCTTGGATTCAAGGTCCCCCCGTCCAAAGAGGCGATGCTCGAACAGCTCGAACGTACGACCCCCAAGACCGACGATGAAGACAACTGATTTCTACTACGATTTGCCCGAAGACAGGATTGCCCAACACCCCGCCGAACCGAGAGATTCCTCTCGGCTTTTGGTCATTGACCGCGAGACGGGAGATTGGCAGGATCGCGTCTTCCGCGACGTGATCGAGTATCTTCGCGCGGGAGACGTCCTCGTCGTCAATAATACAAAGGTCATTCCCGCCCGCCTGATCGGGCACAGAAAGGGCTTTACGGGCGAGGTCGAGTTCCTGCTTTTGAAGCGACTGGACTACACCCATTGGCGCGCGATCGTTCGCCCCGGCAAGAAACTGAACGTCGGCGCGGAAGTCGTTTTCTCGGACGAACTCTCGGCTCGCGTGACCGAGCGCGGAGAAGAGGGGGAACGCGTCGTGGAGTTTCTTTTCGACGGCGTCTTCGAGGACATCCTCGCCAAGGTCGGCGCGATGCCGCTTCCGCCTTATATCAAAGAAAAACTCACGGATAATTCTAAGTACCAAACCGTTTACAGCAAGATCGACGGTTCGGCGGCGGCGCCCACGGCGGGACTGCATTTCACGCCCGAACTGCTGGATAAGATTCGCGCCAAAGGAGTCAAAGTCGTTGAGATCTTGTTGCACGTAGGACTTTCCACGTTCCGTCCGGTCAAAACGGAGAATATCGAAGACCACAAGATGCACGACGAGTATTACGAGATCTCCGACGAGGCGGCGGCTGAGATCAATGCGGCAAAAGCCGAGGGCAGGCGCGTGATCTGCGTCGGTACGACCTCGGTACGCACGCTCGAGAGTGCGTCGGACAGAGCGGGGCACGTCCTCGCGGGGAGCGGCAATACCGAGATCTTTATCTATCCGCCGTATTCTTTCAAGATCGTGGACGGTTTGATCACGAACTTCCACCTGCCCGAGAGCACGCTTTTGATGTTGGTCTCGGCGTTTATGGGGCGCGAGAAGATCCTCGCGGCATACAAGCACGCGGTGGATAGTAAATATAGATTCTTTTCTTTTGGTGATGCGTGTTTTATCGTTTAGAAAACGGAGTGAAAAATGGGCACTAATTTTAAGTATGAAGTTTTGAAGGTATGCAAGCAATCGGGCGCGCGGATCGGGCGGCTGACCACGCCGCACGGCGTGATCGAGACTCCGGTCTTTATGCCGGTCGGTACCCTCGGCACGGTGAAGTCCCTTTCTCCCGAAGAGGTCGCCGAAGTCGGCTCGCAGATCCTTTTGTCCAATACCTATCACCTGTATCTTCGCCCCGGGCACGAGACGGTGCGCGCGGCCGGCGGTTTGCATAAGTTTATGCGTTGGAATAAGCCGATCCTGACCGACAGCGGCGGGTTCCAAGTCTTTAGTCTTTCCTCTTTCCGCAAGGTCACCGACGCGGGGTGCGAATTCGCCTCGCCCCTTGACGGCGGCAGTCACCACTTCATCTCCCCCGAGAAGTCCATCGAGATCCAGCAGGCGCTCGGCAGTGACATCATGATGGCGTTCGACGAATGCACCTCGCCCGACGTCACGAAAAAGAAGGCGAAGGACGCGATGGAACGCACCCTCTTTTGGCTCGATCGTTGCGACAAAGTCGCAACGGGGGATGAGCAGATCCTCTTCCCGATCGTGCAAGGCAACGTCTATGCCGACCTTCGCGAGGAGAGCGCTCGTCGCACCGCACCTTACGCGAAATGCGGCATTGCGATCGGCGGTCTCAGCGTCGGCGAGCCCAAGGAAACGATGTACGAAATGCTCGATGTTTTGAATCCGCTCCTTCCGTCCGATATGCCGCGCTATTTGATGGGCGTCGGCAGTATGGATTGCATCGTCGAGGGAGTCTGTCGCGGCGTGGATATGTTCGACTGCGTGCTTCCGACCCGCATCGCGCGTAACGGCACCGCGATGACCTTGAAGGGCGACATCAATCTCCGTAACGCGAAGTACAAAGAAGATTTCTCTCCCGTCGAGGAAGGGTGCGACTGCTATTGTTGCCGCAATTACACCAAGGCGTACGTCCGTCACTTGATCACCTCGGACGAGATCTTCGGAGGCAGGTTGCTCTCGATCCACAATATCCGTGCGCTCCATCGTCTGACGGCGGAGATCAAGCAAGCGATCATCGAGGATAGACTGCTCGACTACCGCAAAGAGTTCTTCGAGAAGTACGTTTTTTGACCTTTCTCGCGGAAAGAAATCCGATAAGAGGTAAAATATAGTTGTGGATTCTCGAGAAATAGTGTATAATCTCGATAGTAACAAAAATTAAGGAGAACAGATATGATTCCTATGATTTGTGCAATGGAAGGCTCCAGCATTCTTATGATCGTGATCCTTTTGGTCCTTTTCGTCGGTATGATGGCGATCTCCATCATTCCGCAGAAGAAGAAGCAGAAGGAATATGCCGCGATGCAAGAGGCGATCAAGGTCGGCACCCGCATTATGACGATCGGCAGGTTGGTCGGCACCGTCGTTGCGATCAATACCGACAATACCCTTGAGGTCGACATCGGCGCGAAAGGCACCCCCGTTATCATCGTGATCAACCGCGAAGGTATCGGTCTGAACCTCGACGCACAGCAGGTCGCACCGGGTAGCAAGGGCGACATCAAGGCCGACACGCAGGAAGGCGACGTGGACGCGGAAGATGTTTCCGAGAATACTTCTTCGGATGCCGACAAGAAAGACGACGATTCGATCTGATCGTATTATTACGTCGAAAGGAAGGAGAGTTTCGGCTCTCCTTTTTTTATGCATATTCTTCCCCTTGTCCGCATAGGCTTTTTCGGAGGTGCTTATGGAAAAGGGTGTCGCTCGTTGGATCTTGGATATCGTTAAAACCGTCGTGATCGCGGTGTTGATCTCGATGGTTTCCGTGCTGGTTTTCGCTTTGATCGTGAAGTCCGTTGACGTCGGTGACGACGTGATCGGATACGTCAACTTGGGCATCAAGATGCTCTCCGTCGTGATCGGATGCCTGATCGGATTCCGCCGCGGGAGCGGATACGGTTGGCTCAAAGGGCTCTTGTCGGGCGTCCTCTACGTCGTCACTTCTTTCTTGGTCTTTTCCGCGATCTCGGGGGAGTTTACTCTGTCGGACGTGTCTTGGCCGGATCTCGTGACCGGCGCCGTTGCGGGGCTCTTATCCGGCGTGTTGACCGTGAACCTCAAAAAGAGCGCGAAAAACGCTTGATATATATTTATTATTTATGCTATAATTTATCCGATTAAAAAGCGGTTCCCGCCGCTTGATTCAAGGAGAAAACTATGAAGCATATCAGCACCATTGCGAAAACCGAAAGAAAGTCCACCGTCATCGGCTGCGCCGAGTGCCAGTCCAGCTGTCAGTCCGCTTGCAAGACCAGCTGCACGGTCGGCAACCAGACCTGCAAGCAGGAAGAAAGGATCAACAATACGAAGAAGAAAGAGACCCTCTGATCCTTCAATGAGGCTCATAACCCATAGTTTCCCTTTCACGTACAAAGGCGAAACCTTTTACCTCGTCTATCATCCGTATAGCAATAGTTTGCATTCGGTCGATCGAAAGGCATATCTCGTTATCAAGAACAAGTACGAAGAGTTGAGTCCGCAAGAGCTTGCGGACTTTTCCGCGCTTTCGGATGAGGATGTTCGTGAGATCGAAGCCGAGATCGCCGAGCTCGAGTCACAAGGGCTGATCGGCGTGGACGTGACCTTCCCGTACAAGAAATCCGACGTCGTCAAGGCGCTCTGTTTGCACGTCTGTCACGACTGCAATCTCCGTTGCAAATACTGTTTTGCCAAGGAAGGCACCTACAACACCGCTCGCGACTATATGACCGAAGAGGTGGCGCGCGCCGCGATCGACTTCTTGATCGAGAAGAGCGGCACGAGGCATAACCTCGAGATCGACTTTTTCGGCGGCGAGCCCTTGATGAATATGTCGGTCGTGAAGTCGGCAGTCGAATACGGCAAAGCGCGCGCGAAAGAGGCGGGCAAAGAACTCAGCTTCACGATGACCACGAACGCCGTGCTCCTGAACGACGAAAACATCGAGTTTTTGAATCGCGAGATGGACAACGTCGTGATCAGCATAGACGGCAGAGAAGAGGTGCATAATCGTGTCAGAACGACCAAAAGCGGGGCGAACGCCTACGGCGCGATCCTTTCCGCGGCGAGGAAGTTCCGCGCGGTTCGCGGGGACAAGAGATACTATATCCGTGGCACCTTTACCGCCTATAACCTGGATTTTGCCGCCGACGTTTTGGCGCTTGCCGACGCGGGATTTGATCAGATCTCGGTCGAGCCCGTCGTCTTGCCGCCCGATAATCCGATGGCGATCACCTCGGACAAGGTCGGCACCGTACTCAAAGAGTACGACAAGCTCGCCGAAGCCTATATCGACCGCCGTGCGAACGGCAAATGGTTTAACTTTTTTCACTTTATGATCGACCTCGAGAGCGGTCCCTGCATTATGAAGCGTTTGTCGGGGTGTTCCGCAGGTTGCGGCTATCTCGCGATTTCTCCCGTCGGTGACATTTACCCTTGTCACCAGTTTGTCGGCGAGGAAGGTTATCGTATCGGCAACGTGCTGGACGGTTCTTTCGATCCCTCGATCCGCGACACCTTCTCGGAGATCACGGTGAATAATAAGGCGAAGTGCGAGAATTGTTTTGCGAAGTATTATTGCAGCGGCGGATGCGTCGCCGCCTCGCATTACTATGAAAAAGACCTTTTCACGCCCTACGGAGCGGGGTGCGAAATGATGAAAAAGCGGCTCGAATGTTCTCTCGGAATCTACGCCGTGGAGAAAAAATACAACGAAAAACGTTGACTTGCTGAACTATTATATATATAATAGTCTAAGTAATACTATATTTTGGAGGCATTACAGTGGGGAGATTACCGAGAGAAATCGGCTCCAAGCCCAAAATGACCAAAGCGAAAGCGATCGTTGTGTTCGTGATCCTGGGGATCTTGATCTCCATGGGCGCGATTTTTGCTTTCGTTTCTTTGGATAACGGCGAGCTCGGAGTTTACGATTACAAAGCATTTCCGAAGACGATCAGTCTCGGTCTTGACATGAAGGGCGGCGTTTACGCCGTGTTCGAAGCGAATACCGCGGATCGCGACGACAATTTCGGTTCGCGTATGGACGGCACCGTGGAGCAGCTTTCCAATATGCTCTACGACAAGGGCTACACCGAAGCGACGGTCAGCAGAGTCGGCGACGACAGAATCCGCGTCGAAGTGCCTGACGTGTCCGATCCCGAGACGCTGTTCACCTTGATCGGTACGCCGTCGAGCCTCGAGTTCAGAACCGAAGGCAAGGACGAAAAGGACAGTTTCACCGACGACGGCTTGTGGGTCACGGGTAAGGATCTCGAGAACGCATACGTTTCGGTCAACGAAGACAACGAGTACGTGATCGCGCTCCAGTTCGACACCGAAGGCACCAAGAAGTTCGCCGACGCGACCACCGAACTCAACGGCAAGTCGCTGAATATCTGGATCAACGGCGAATGGGTCATGGGCCCGACGGTCAACACCCCGATCACGGACGGCAGGGCGATCATCACGAGCAGCGAATGGGCGCAGAGCTATACGACCGCGAACGAATACGTCACCAAGCTTTTGGCGGGTGCGTTCGACGTCGAGCTCAAACTCGTCGAGAGCCGTGAGATCTCCGCTACGCTCGGTGACAACGCACTTTCCAGCAGTTTGTTGATCGGCGCGATCGCGATCGCTATCATCATTCTTCTGTTGATCCTTCTCTATCGTTTGCTCGGCGTTGCATCGGGTATCGCGCTCGTTTACTACATCATCACCTACGTCTTTATCCTTTCGGTCTTCCCGTGGGTGCAGCTCACGCTTGCCGGTATCGCGGGCGTCCTCATCAGTATCGGTATGGCGGTCGACGCAAACGTCATCATCTTCTCCCGTATCAGGGAGGAATATCGTTCGGGCACGGGCGACGTCTCGATCCAAACGGCGGTCAGTGCAGGCTTCCGCAAGTCCATCTCCGCCATTATGGACGGTAACGTTACGACCCTTCTCGGTTGTTTGGTGATGTATCTTCTCGGTACTTCCGCGATCAAGAGCTTTGCTCTTACCCTCGCGATCGGTATCATCATCAGCATTTTCACCGCGTTGGTCGTCACGAGACTTCTTGTCAACAGTTTCCTGACTTTCAACAGAGAGAATCCGAAACTTTACAACCTATACAATAAGTTTAAGGAAGAGGCGGGGGTTCCCCCGCAGGACGAGCCGTCCGAAGTCTTTGACGAGGAGGTGACCGACAATGACTAAGCGCAGTTTCAAAGATTTCAGCATTCGTAAACTCGACCTCAGCTCCTACAACGTCTCTTTCTTGTCCAAGTATCGCATTTGGTTTGCGGTGCCGCTCGTCGTGCTCCTGATCGCGATCATCGTCTTCTCGGCGTTCTCGATCGCAAATAAGGACGCGCAAGAGGGTATGAACCTCGGCATCGACTTCACCGGCGGTACGGTGATGACCGTGACGGTCGGCAACGCGCTCGACGACGACGGCGTGTACTCCGAGTACAGCGACGCCTTGCGTAAGATCGTCGAAGACGCGGGTTACAACGTCAGCTACGTCCAGAAGTCCGGCACGGGCTCCGAGGCGGGCGTGATGCTGAAGTATCAAAACAAAGACGCAGACATCGAGGCGAGCAACCAAGCGATGAAGGATGCGATCGTTGCCAAGTATCCCGCGATCACCGCAGACGACGTCTCGCTTGAGTCCATCAGCGCTTCTTCCGCGAAGGATCTTCTCGAAAAGGCGTTGATCTCCCTTGCCGTGATCTTCGTGGTTATGCTCGTTTATATCGGCATCAGGTTTGAGTTCTGGAGCGGCGTCTCCGCCTTGATCGGTTTGATCCACGACGTTCTCATGATGATTGCCTTCACGATCATCTTCCATATCGAGGTTAACACGACCTACGTCGCGGCGGTCATCACGATCGTTGCGTACAGCATCAACAATACGATCATCGTATTTGACAGGGTGCGTGAGATGGTGCCGAAGAATGAACAGGGTTACGTGAAGAGCAAGACGCCTCTCGGCAGGTATATCGAAGATGCGGTCAACGAGATGTTTACCCGTTCCGCTGTTTCCTCCATTACGACGATGATCCCGGTCTTCCTGCTCGGTTGCTTCGGCGTTCTCTCGCTCCGTCAGTTCGCTTGGCCCATTATGTTCGGCCTTATCGCCGGTACCTATTCTTCCTTGATGCTCGCTCCGACGGTCTACTATATGATCCGTACGGCAGTCAATAAGGCGCGCGAGAAGAAGATGAAGAAGCAGTCGGTACAAGCCGCGAAGAAAGCGAAAGCGTAATCGATTCCCAAATCCGACGAAAGGGGCGTACATCGCCCCTTTTCCATAATAGAAGGTAGACTATGACAGAGAAAGAAAAGATCTTGGATATATCCGCAGGGCTGGGGGTCAGCGAGCGATTCGCAGAACTCTTGATCCGCCGCGGGCTGGACAGCGTCGAATCGGCGCGATCTTTTCTCTATCCGACGCGCGACGCCTTGGAAGACCCTTTCCGCTTGTCGGGTATGGATCGAGCGGTCGCTCGCATACGCGCCGCGATAGACGCAGGTGAGAAGATCGTCGTTTACGGCGATTACGACTGTGACGGCATCACCGCGACCGCGATTTTGACCGACTATCTCGCTTCTGTCGGGGCGGACGTTGAGTATTTCATACCCAATCGCTTCGATACCGGCTACGGGCTTGCGGCCGAGACCCTCGAGGAGATCGCGGAGAGCATCGCTCCCGACCTCATCGTGACGGTGGATTGCGGCGTCTCGTCGGCTGAAGAGATCGAATACGCGTCCGAGGTACTCGGCATCGACGTCGTCGTGACCGATCACCACGTCCTGCCCGACGAACTGCCTTCCGCCGTCGTCGTGAATCCGCGCCTTGACCCCGATTCCGCCTCTACCGATCTGTGCGGTGCGGGCGTCGCCTATAAGCTCGTGACCGCCCTTGCGGGAGAAGCGGTTTCTTGGAAGTATATCGAGATCGCCGCGATCGGCACGATCGCCGACGTCGTCCCCTTGACGAAGGAAAATCGTCTGATCGTTTCTCTCGGCCTTTCAAAGATCCATTCGCGCGAGCCGATCAATAAGGGGCTACGCCTCTTGATCGAGTCCGCAGGGTGCAAGCGGGAAGAACTGAGCGCAAGCGACGTCGGATTCTATATTTCTCCTCGCATCAACGCCCTCGGTCGCATCGAAGAGTGCAGCGAGGTCGTGACTCTCTTTACGACGGACGAATTCGTCGTATTGCAAGGTTTGATCGAGAAATTGGATCGCGTCAACGAGCTTCGTAAGAGCCTCGTGCAACGCGAAGTAAGCGAAGCGCTCGAGATGATGAAGGAATACGACCTGATCTCTCACAAGGTCATTTTGCTCTATCATCCCGAATGGAATGCGGGCGTGCTCGGGCTGGTCGCGGGACGCTTAAAGGACAGATTCCATCGTCCCGTCGTGATGTTGACGGGCGACGAGGAGCTGCGCGGCAGTTGCCGTTCCCCCGAGGGCGTGGATATGGTCGCTACCTTGAAGAGCGCCCAAAGCGTCCTTGTGAAGTTCGGTGGGCACAGTCGTGCCGCAGGACTGTCCGTCAGGCGTGAGAACGTGATCGCAGCACGCGACCTAATGGACGCTTACCTGGACGCCAATTGTCCGAAAGAGGTCTTCAGCCGCACCGAGAACTACGACCTAGCGCTCTCACCCGACGACGTTACCTTGTCTTTCTGTGATGAGATCGCGCTCTTCGAGCCGACGGGGATGGGGAATCCCGCGCCGAGGTTTCTCTTCGACAGCACGGCGGTGCCCCTTGCACCCTTCGGTACGGGCGCGCACGTCAAGTGCCGCTTGAACCGTGAGGCTGAGGTCGTCGCCTTTAAGCAGGCGCCCCTTGCAGATGTGATCGCGGCGGGTGGACGCTTCGATCTCCTGTGTGATTGTTCCAAGAACGTCTTTAACAATCGGGCGACCGCCCAGATGTGCGTGCGCGAGGTTTTCCCGCGAGACTTGACCTTGCATGAGGATGATCCGAGCCTCTTTTATCGCTATCTCCGCTCCAATCTCTTTAAGGACGAAGGGAAGGGCGGCGTTACGGCGATCTTGCCGAGCGAACTTCCTAACGTACTCTACGACGAAGACTTTTGCACGCAGTTCGTCGCGTTTTCCGAGCAGAATGCCGATTTGGTGCGCCGTGATCCTTTGCTTGCGCCCAAGATCCGTTACGTTTCCTATGGCTCCAATGCGGATGCTCCGTGGAACGAGCTGATCTTTGCGCCCGAAGAAGACGCGCACGTCGGCTACAAGCGTATCGTACTATTAGACACGCCGTTGACGACCGGTTATCCCGCACGGCTTGCCAAGACGACGGGCGCGGAGATCTACGTCGTCAAGGAACGTTTCCCGTTCACCGAGCTTTTCCGTCGAGCGGACGTTTCGGAAATAGCGATCCTCGACACTTTGCAAAAGATCAAGCGGTTCCTCTTCTCGGGCGGTAGGGCATCCTCCCCGACGGACCTGATGAAAAAGATCGAGGCGGACGACGTCGGATTCCTGCTTCGTTTCTGTATCCTTTACGACGGCGGGGCTCTCTCCATCGGGCAAAACTTCGCACTTTCGCCGCAATCTGCGGACGGGTTAGCGGATTCCGTTTTGTATCGTCGGGTCTCCTTTTTGAAGGCTCGTCTATGAAAGTCTATTCGATCGTCGGCGCCTCGCCCTTATGTGAGAGGACCTATATCGCCGCCGAGGACGGTAGGGCGCTCGTGATCGACCCCGGCGTCTCGGCGGATCGGATCCTTGCCGCTTGTATGAAGTTATCGGTTGAGCCGATCGTGGTCTTGCTGACGCACGGTCACGCCGATCATATCCTCGGTGCTCGCGATCTGCAAAAGGCGGGGATCAAGGTCTATGCCGCCGAGGCGGAGTACGACCTGATCGCTTCGAGGAAAAACCTTGCTCTTGCGCTCGGTCTGACCTTAGAGCCGCTGCTGCCCGACGTCGCCTTGCATGACGAAGACAAGCCCGACCTTGCCCCCTTTGAGGTCAAGGTGATCGCGACCCCGGGCCATACGATCGGCGGGGTATGTTATCTCGTTGATGGCGTATTGTTTTCCGGAGATACTCTTTTTGCAGGTTCGTACGGCAGAACAGACTTTCCGACGGGGGACGAAATGGACCTTTTGTGTTCGATCACGAATACCCTTTTCGAGCTGCCGAAAGATACGCCCGTCTATGCGGGGCACGGCGTTGATCGGACGGAAGATTCTTTGGAGCCCGTCCTCGCCGAAGCGGATACGACGATCGGCAAAGAATATTACACTAATCCTATACTCCACTTGTTATGAAATTACGCGTCGAAACCAACAGACCCAATACCCTGAACGAACTCGAAGAGGTGATCCGTGCCTTCGCTCCGTATGCGGTTTTCGATACGGACGGCGACTTGATTATTGCGGAAATATCCGAAGTTATCGGTGGAGTAAAGACCTCGATCCGCTCCTTACTCGCACCCGAGATCTCCCGCGAATACCCGATGGATGGCGGGCTCTCGGAGCTTATGAAAAAGCGGCTTTCCAAGCGGTATTTGAAGCGTGATCTGTATGATTATATCTCGCTTTTAACGGATAAGACGCTCTCCTACGGTTCCTTGACGGGCATTCGTCCGACCAAGCTTTACTACGAATTGATCTCGGAAGGCGTAGACGCAGAATCCCGTCTCACCGACTTTTTTCGCGTCACCCCCAATAAGGTTCGTTTGCTGGGAGATATCGTCGCTACGCAGGATGGGATCATCGGCGCCGAACCCGAAAAGGTCGATTGGTTCGTGAATATCCCTTTTTGCCCTTCGCGTTGCGCCTATTGCAGTTTTCTGTCCGAAGTGATCCGTCCGAAGAAGAGCAATCTCCCTGCCTATACCGACGCCTTAATCCGTGATATTCTCGCCGTACCGTCCTCTCGCCCCCGCCGCGCGATCTACGTCGGCGGTGGCACGCCCACCTCGCTCTCCCCCGATCTCCTCGACCGCATCTTGGCGTCGATCGACGCGAAAGGGGAAGAGTTTACGGTGGAAGCAGGGCGACCCGAGACCCTCTCCGAGGAGAAGGTCGCTGTTTTGCGGTCGCGCGGTGTGACCCGCGTTTCGGTCAATCCGCAAAGTTTCAAGCAGGAGACCCTCGACCTGATCGGCAGGCGCCACACCGTGGGGGACATCTTCCGCGCCTACGATCTCGTCCGCAAGGGCGGCAGGTTCGACGTGAATATGGATTTTATCACGATGCTCCCCGGCGAGAGTTTTGAGGATTTTCGTCGTTCGATTAAGATCGCGATCGACCTTTCTCCCGAGAATATCACGGTGCACTCGCTGTCGGTGAAGAGGGGCAGCGTCTTCGCCGAGAGCGGCTACGACAATCGGAGCGACGGTCTCGCCGAGCGGATGTCGGACTATGCCCGCGACGCGCTTGAAAGGGCGGGCTATCGTCCATACTACATTTACCGTCAGAAGAATACTTCGGGCAGGCAGGAGAACGTCGGCTACGCGAAACCCGGCAAGGTCTGCCGCTACAACGTCGATATTATGGAAGAAACGCACGACATCTACGCCTCGGGCGCGGGTGCGATCTCCAAAAGGCTCTTCGGCAACGGACGTATCGAGCGTCTCGCCGAGGTCAAGGAGATCCGCGGCTACCTCGAGCGCATCGACGAGCTGATCGAAAAGAAAATCGCATTTTTCAAGGATTAGTGCTTTACTTCCCCTTATTTTAATGTTATTATAGAAAAGGTACCTCGGACCTGGTCCCGCAAGTCGCTTATGCGTCACTACGTTCGAGGCGAATCACGATATCCTATGGAGGTAATGAAAATGGATAAAAGCGAAATCATCAAAAAGTATGCCCGCAGCGAAGGCGACACCGGTTCTCCCGAGGTTCAGATCGCGCTTCTGACCGCCCGTATCGAGGCGCTCAACGCGCACCTCTCCGTCCACAAGAAGGACAATCACGGCCGTCGTGGCTTGCTGCAAATGGTCAGCACGAGGAAGAAGCTCCTCAACTACCTGAAGAACACCGATATCGAGCGTTACAGAGCTTTGATCGAGGCGCTCGGCTTGAGGAAATAATTTTTGCCGATAAGAGCGGGGCGACCTGCTCTTATTTGCGCTGCGGCGAGGGGCGTAAGCGAGCCTGTCGCCGCATCCCACACAGTAAACAAACAGGGCGATTCCAGAGACGGTCTCGTCCGTAGGAGGTAATAATGGAAAGAAAGATTTACAAGACAACGATCGGCGGCAGAGAGGTCTCCGTCGAGGTAGGCGCGTACTGCGAGCAAGCGAACGGTTCCTGCTTGGTCCGTTGCGGCGACACCGCGGTGCTGACCAACGTGACGATGGCTGCCGCTCCGCGCGACGGCATCGACTTCTTCCCCTTGGGAGTTGATTTCGAGGAGAAGATGTACGCCGTGGGCAAGATCCCCGGCGGCTTCAAGAAGAGAGAAGGTCGTCCTTCCGACAAGGCGATTCTGGTCAGCCGTTTGATCGACAGACCGATCCGTCCTCTGTTCCCGAAGGGACTCTTTAACGACGTGGCGGTCGTCTGCACCGCGATGAGCGTGGACACCGACATTCCGCCCGAGGTCTATGCGATGCTCGGCAGCTCCATTGCGCTGTCCGTTTCGGACATTCCGTGGGGCGGCCCGACGGGCTCCGTCGTCGTCGGCTTCGTGGACGGCAAGTATATCATCAACCCCAATTCCGCCGAGCGTGAGAAGAGCAGACTGCACCTCTCTTTGTCCGGCACGAAGGACGCGATCATGATGGTCGAGGCGGGTGCGAGCGAGATCACCGAGGAAGAGATGCTCGGCGCGATCCTGTTCGGTCACGAGGAGATCAAGAAGATCGTCGCTTTCATCGAGAGCATCGCCGCCGATTGCGGCAAGCCGAAGACCACGAAGGTCGATATGTACTCCGTCCCCGCCGAGATCTCGGCAGCGGTGCGTGAGTACGCTTCCGAGAAGATGGACGAAGTGCTGACCCACTTCAATCGTTACGAGCGTCAGGCGCTTGAGGATGATCTCGACAAGGACGTTCAGGCGCATTTCGCCGAGATCTTCCCGAACTGTAAGAGAGAAATCTTCGACGCGATGTATGCTCTCAAGAAGGAGAAAGTCCGCGCGAAGATCATCAACGACGGCGTGCGTCCCGATGGCAGAACTCTTAAGGAGATCCGCCCGATTTGGTGCGAAGTCGGCGTGATGCCCCGCGTACACGGCACGGGCGTCTTCACCCGCGGTTCGACGCAGGCTCTGACCACTTGTACCCTCGGTACGATCAGCGAAGCGCAGAAGCTCGAGAGCCTCGACGACGACGTCTTCAAGAGATATATGCACCACTACAATATGCCCCCGTATTCCACGGGCGAAGCGAAGCAGCTCAAGAGCCCGGGCAGACGTGAGATCGGTCACGGCGCTCTCGCGGAGCGCGCTCTCGAGCCGGTGCTCCCGAGCGAGCAGGATTTCCCCTATGCGATCCGCACGGTGTCCGAGATCCTCTCTTCCAACGGTTCCACCTCTCAGGCGAGTATCTGCGGCAGCACCCTCGCGCTGATGGATGCGGGCGTGCCCATCAAGGCGCCCGTTGCGGGTATCGCGATGGGTCTTATCAAGGACGTCCAGAGCGGCAAAGTCGCGGTTATGAGCGACATTCAGGGTCTCGAGGACTTCCTCGGCGATATGGACTTCAAGGTCGCGGGTACCAGCGAAGGCATCACCGCGATCCAAATGGATATCAAGATCAAGGGTATCGATGAGCAGATCCTTCGCACCGCTCTCGCGCAGGCGAAAGAGGGCAGAGCGTTTATTCTCGGCAAGATGCTCGAGGTGCTCCCTGCGCCGCGTAAGGAGGTGTCCAAGTATGCGCCCAAGATCATCTCCTTCTCCATCGATCCCGACAAGGTGCGTGAGGTCATCGGCAGCGGTGGCAAGACCATCAATAAGATCATCGAAGAGACGGGTGTCAAGATCGACATCAGCGACGACAACGTCGTCTTCATCGCTTCTCCCGACAGCGCCAGCGCAGACAAGGCGAAGAAGATCATCGACGCGATCTGCAAGGATCCCGAGAAGGGCGACGTGTTCGAGGGCAGAGTTGCTCGCATCATTCCGATCGGCGCCTTCGTGGAACTCGCTCCCGGCAAGGACGGCATGATCCACATCTCCAAGCTCTCCAACGAGCGCGTGGAGAAGGTCGAGGACGTCGTGAATATCGGCGATCTCGTCCGCGTGAAGGTCATCAAGATCGACGAGAAGAAGCGCATTGATCTGCGCCTGATGGAGATCCTCGAAAAAGCGTAAGCGAGCGCGTATAGCGGCACGTCTACTTTGTCATTAACTGCAAGGCGGTGAAATCACGTACGATAAGTACGCTCATTCACCGCCTTTTTGTTATTCCTCGTATCTGTACCACTCTCCGCACGCGCTTGATCTTTGTGTTAGGTTGTTATTCTGGCACAATCGGCTATGTTATTTAATGTGAAGAAAGAAACTTATTTTCCGTAATACTCTTCAAAAAGGTCGTTCGGGGTGCATTCGAGTATGTCGCAGATCGCTTTCAGATTTTCAAACTTAATGCCGCTCGTTTTGTTATTCACAATGTTATTGAAGTTTTGATAACTCAGTCCGAGTTGATTGTAAAGCCAATACTTTGTCTTTCCTTTTTCGGACAGGATTTGCAATATTCGAAGTTTCATAAATCACCTCTGCATTATCTAATGCATACATAATAATAGCCCGATCATATTGACTTATAGACTTGCGCATTATATAATGTAAACATACCATAGCAAGGAGATGTGAATATGACTGACGAAAAAGCGATGCATATAACCAATATTTTTTACGATTGCGTACCACAAAATCAAAAGCTTAATTTTGCAGAACAGATCAAAAAGGCTGATGATGCGGTTTATGACCGAATGGTAGCGATCCCCGTGCGAAATCCGTCAACCGTTACTCTGCTTTCCGTCTTTCTCGGCGTATTCGGTGTGGATCGCTTTTATATCGGAGATATTCTGCTTGGTTTTATCAAATTGCTGGTAACATTACTGTTCCCGATTGGTTATGTAATGTGGTTTTCCGCCTTGCTAAACGGAAGTGCTGAATTTGACGACGGGATGGCAATGATGGGGGTACTGTATTTATGGGCGGCGGTAATGAATATTTGGTGGCTTGTTGATATATTTGTATGTCGCAGCAGGACAAAGAAAAAGACCTATCGTAAACTGATTGAGGCGATGCAATAAGCACTCGCATTGTCTTGATTTCGGAACGAAGTGAGACGCAATTCTTTAATTTATGAGACGCTCGGCTTCGCTCGCTTTAGCGCTGATGCGCAGATTTTTGACGATTGCAAGCAAAAGACGCTCGACTACGCTCGCTCTAGGCGTTGACACGCAGATTTTTGACGATTTCAAGCAATGCGTCAAAAATCCACAATTCCTAATTCATAATTCCTAATTCATAATTAGAGAGACGCTCGGCTTCGCTCGCTTTAGCGCTGATGCGCTGATTTTTGACGATTGCAAGCAATGCGTCAAAAATCTATAATTCGCATTAAACAAGTTCTCCCACCGTAACCAGTTCATATCCTTCCTTTTGGTATGCCTCGATGATGCGTGGCAGGGCGAGGACGGTCTGATCTTTGGGGTGCATCAGGATCATATCTCCTTCGGAGATATTCTTTGTGGCGCGCTTTACGAGGAGGTCGACGTCGTTGTCCCGCCAGTCGATCGTGTCCTTGCTCCATAGGATCATCTTCATGCCGAGCGCCTTGCACGCCGCCTCGGTGTTTTCGCCGAATGAGCCGGAGGGCGGGGCGAAGAGGGTGACGGGTTGCCCCGTGACTTTTTCGACGAGCCGTGAGCTGATCGCGATCTCTTCTTTGTTTTGTTCGATTGACAGTTTCGCGTGGTCTTTATGTAGGTATCCGTGACTCCCGAGTTCTTGTCCGGCAAGCGTGATTTTGAGAAGAGTATCGGTATTTTTCTCTGCCCATATCCCGCCGATGAAAAAGGTTGCTTTTGCCGAATATTTCCGCAAAATGTCGAGGATCTTTATGACGTTTTCCGCGCCTTCGTACACGTTGAACATCAAGGCGGCTTCTTTCCTCTCCGTGTCGCCTTTATAGATCGCGAAGCTGCTTGCGCGTTCGGTCTCACCGTTATATCGGTATGTCATTCCCGTCACGAAGGTCAGGGCGAGGATGGTCAGGATGATCGCGAGGGAAGAGAGGATCTCGATCCTTTTTCGGCGAGAGGGTTTCCTTTGGGTTTCGGCGGGCAATACTTTCATAACAAATTATATGATTTTTCTTTGAAAAGATATTCGGAAAAATCTCGTTTGTACTTTACATATATATTTATTTTATGTATAATATTGCTATGAGTGAAATTATATTCTTGGCGGGCGGACTTCGCCTGGCGTATCAATATATTCCCCATATCCATTCCGTTTCCCTCGGCGTTTTCGTGAAGGTCGGCAGCGGCAATGAGGTTGCCGAAGACAACGGCATCGCTCATTATACCGAGCACGTTCTTTTCAAGGGCACCGAGAAACGCACCGCTTTCGACATCGTTCGCGAAATGGATTCTCTCGGCGCGAATATGAATGCCTACACGTCCAAGGAGATGACGGCGTTTTATTTCCAATGCGTCGACGACGTGACCGAGCAATGCGCGGAGATCCTTTCGGATATTCTGCTCCATTCCGTTTTCCCGCCCGAGGAACTCGAGAAAGAGCGGGGCGTCGTCCTCGAGGAGATCGGCATGGTCGCCGACCAACCCGACGATCTGTCGCAGGATCTGTGTTCCGCGGCATTTTGGGGAGAGTATCCCTACGGCAGGACGATCCTCGGCGAGGCGGAGAACGTAAAGCGCTTTTCATCCGAGGATATTCACGCCTTTGTCGATCGCCATTACGTCACGAGGAATATCGTCGTCTCCATCGCGGGCAACATTTCGCGCGAAGAGGCGATCTCCCTTACCGAACGCTATTTCCGTTTCCCCGACCGTCCGGTGGAGAAGCGCTCCTTCGTATTGCCGACCACCTTCGGCGGCAAGGTGAACGCGGAGTATAAGGACATCGAGCAGGCGAATCTGACCCTCGCCTTCCCGTCTGTTCCCTCGGTGGACGACCGCGCTTACGCGATCTCCGCGATGTCCGTCGTCCTCGGCGGCGGTATGAGCAGTCTTTTGTTCCAAGAGATCCGCGAGCGGCTCGGACTGGTCTACTCGGTCTACGACTATTCTTCCCTCTATGAGAAGGCGGGCGCGCATTGCATCTATCTCGGTACCAATCCGAAGAATCTCGAAAAGGCGGTTCGCGCCGTCAAGAAATGCGTTGACGATTTCGCGGCGCGAGGCTTGGACGACGAGGCGCTTTATCGGGCGAAAATGCAGGTCAAGAGCGGCTTGATCCTCGGCGGGGAAAACTCGATGTCTATTATGCGCGCGCAAGGCAGAGCTGCTCTCATTAAGAACGAGATTTTCGACCTCGACGAACGCATCGCCATCGTGGATAACTTGACGAAACAGCAGATCGACGACGTAATCCGCACGATCTTCCTGACGAAGCAGATCGGCGTCGGTTACGTGGGGAAAGATCCCCGATTCGATCTGACGGAGATATACCAATGAGAAACAGAGACGACCATCGAAACAGATACGACGATCCACCCAAAAAACAGCGCGGCGGTTTCGCCGTGACCATCCTTGCGATCGCGGTATTCGCATTCGGACTGCTCGGTATGATCGGGTTGTTCGGCGGGACGGTCAGGGGTTTTTTGCAGGGAGCCTTCGGCTTTATGGGGTATCCTTTCTTCGCCATCGCGATCTTGGCGACCTTGTTTAATCGCGTCATTCGCAAACGCGTCTCGCTCCGCGGGGCGATCTACGGCGGCGTGATTGCCGTCATCTTCTTGGCGTGGCTACAGATCTTGACTTCTTACGCGGAGTTTGACGCGCTCGGCGATTCGGTGCTTTTTGCTACGTACGTGAACGCGTGTTACGACGCGTGCCTGGGCACGAGCGGCGGCGTCTTGGTCGCTTGGATCGTCTATCCGCTCCTTTCTTGGATCGGCAAATACGCCGCGATCCCGCTTGCGGTCCTTTTCTTCGTCGTGCTGTTCTTCGCCTTGTTGCCTTGGATGCGCGCAGGCGAGCCTTCGGAGAAGTCGGCTGCTCCCCGTCGTCCCTCGAAAAGGGCGGAAAAGGGCGCTACCCGTCGCGACGAGGGCGAGCTCGCTCTCTTCGTTGACAAGGTTCGCCCGGGTCAAAGAGACGCTCGCAAGCTGAAGTTCAGAGGCTTTTTCTCTAAAAAATCGCCCGAACCCACCTTCTTCGATCTGACCGACGACAGACCGCTCAATGCGCCCGAGGGCATGATCCCGCATTCTCGCGCCGAACGTTACGACACACTTCGTTCCCCGAACGAGACCGAACCTTATACGGACGAATATGACGAATACGTACCTATCACGCCCTCTCTTCCCGGCGAAGAGCCACGTGCCGATACGCGCCGCGCCCGTGAAGACAACGTGGACGCCTTTTCCGATCTGCCGCCCTTTATCAGGAGATACCGTGAGGATCGTTCGGAGCAGACCGACTATCGCACCGCCGCTCCCGTGATTTCGCGCACGGGCGATCCCGCTACTTCGTCTTCCGGCGAGAGCGTGAATACGGCTCCCACCTTCACGCAGCGCACCGACGCCTCTCCCGCCGTCGATCCTTCGCCGAAGAGGGCGGAGCGCAGGCAAAATACGAATTACGACGACATCATCACGGACGTTGCGGACTTGGAGCGCATTCGTTCCCTCCGTCCGAAAGAGCCGACGCGTGAGCCTTTCCTCGGGGAAGAGCCCGTCATGCAGAGGAAACCCGTTTCTCCCGCGCCTGCCGTTGCGGTGCAGGATCCCGAGCCCGCGCCCGTCGTTAAACCCGCGCCCGTCGTTCCCGAAACCGTCTCTCCCGCCGCCGCTCCCGTTGCGCCTGCGGTCGAACCCGCCGCACCCGTCGCTCACGGAGAGGAGCGGACGACGCCCCCCGCGTTCCCGAGAGAACCCCTCACTACGATCACGCCTCGTGACGCGTCCGAAATGCAGCCCGTCGAGACTGCGCCCGTGACGCCCGTGGAGCCCAAGATCACGCGTGAACAGCCCGTGCCTTTCGTTCCCCCGCAAGCCGTTGTCGAGGAAGAGGAAGCGCCGATCCGTATTCGCAAGCCGCGTTCGGATCTCGGCGGCACCCACCGTACGAGCGACAACGATCCTAAACCAGTCGGCTCCTATATTCCGCCGAATAAGGTCAAGCAACCGGACATCGAAGAGGTCATGCGCGAGGAGCAGGAGACGCCTCCGCGTCCCTATACGGCTCCGCCCGTCACCCTCTTAAAGGAGTTTCCGCCGATCGAGGATGAGGAGAACGTCGAAGAGATGGGTGAGACCCTGATCGAGGCGCTCGCGTCCTTCAATATCGATTCGCGGGTCGTGGATCACAAGACGGGTCCGACCTTCACGCAGTTCGCCGTGACCCTTCCCGATAATATGTCGGTCAACAAGCTGACCCCGCTCGAAAAGGATATCAAGCGTAAACTGAAAGTCAACAAAAAGGACATTCGTATCATTCCCTCCGTCCCCGATCTCGACGCGGTCGGCATCGAGGTGCCGAACAAGGTATGCTCGACCGTCGGCTTGCGTTCCATCATCAATTCTCCCGTCTTCGAGCAGAAGAACAAGTTGATGTTCGCGATCGGCGTGGACGTCAGCGGTACGCCCGTCTACGGCAACCTGCTCAAGATGCCGCACCTTCTCGTCGCGGGTGCGACCGGTAGCGGTAAGAGCGTATGTTTGAACGTCATCATTTCGAGCATCATCTATCACTATTCGCCCGAGGTCGTTCGCTTTATTATGATCGACCCGAAAAAGGTGGAGCTGTCCGGCTATCGCAATATGCCGCATATGTTGATCCCCTCTACCATCACCGAACCCGACAAGGCGATCAACGCGCTTTCCTGGCTCGTGGACGAGATGGAGCGCCGTTACGACCTCTTGATGAATGCGGGGGTCAAGGACATCGACTCGTACAACACGAAGATGGAGAAGCAGGGCGGCAAGCGCCTATATTACATCGTCTTCATCATTGACGAGATGGCGGATCTTATGTACGTTGCGAGGAAGGAGATCGACGAGAAGGTCAACCGCATCGCCGCCAAGGCGCGTGCCGCGGGCATCAATATGATCCTCGCGACCCAGAGACCCTCCGTCGACGTCATCACGGGTACGATCAAAGCCAACCTGCGCGCAAGGATCGCCTTTAAGGTCGGTTCCTACATCGATTCCAAGACCATCATCGACCGCGCCGGTGCGGAAGGTCTGTTCGGCAACGGCGATATGCTGTATATGCCGGCGGACGGCGGCGATCTTGTGCGCCTGCAAGGGCCGTTCATCTCGGAAGAGGAATTGGATTCCATCATCGAATACGTCAAGACGCAGAACGACTGTCGTTTCGACTATACGGCGGAGAAGAGTATCTACGCCGCCAAAGAGGTCCCGCCACCCGATCCTGCCGCCACGGACTTGGCGGATGACGACGGCGAGGACGAACTCTTCGCTCCCGCGCTCGCTTTCTTCCTGGAGAGCGGACAAGCCTCTATCTCCAAGTTGCAGATCAAGTTCCGCATCGGCTACGGCAGGGCGGCGCGTATCGTGCAAACGATGGAAGAGAGAGATTACGTCAGCGGTGCGGAAGGCGGCAATAAGACTCGTTCGGTCAAGATCACGCGCGAGGAGTTCGAAGCGCTGTACGGCGATCATGCAGGAGAGGGAGGTGACGTGCAATGAAAGTAGGCGTGATCTCACTCGGTTGTGACAAGAATCGTGCGGACGTCGAGCATCTTTTGGGTTTCGTCGTTCGCGCGGGACACGAGATCGTGAATAAGGTCGAGGACGCCGACGCCGTGATCGTCAATACCTGCGCTTTTTTGCAGAGTGCGATCAAGGAGAGTTTGGACGCCGTCTTCGAGGCGCGTGCTTGCGCCACGGTCAAATACGTGATCGTCGCGGGCTGTCTGCCCCTTCGTTATCTCGAAGATCTCAGGGCGGAAGAAGGTCTGCCCGAGGCGGACGCCTTTATCGACAATACCGCCTACGATCGGATCGGCGAGATCCTCGATCGCCTGGTGGCGGGAGAAAAGGTGGTTTTGATCGGCAACGGGGAAGAAAAACGCGTGCAAGATCGCGTGCTCACGACGCCGTATTCTTACGCTTATTTGAAGATCGCGGACGGTTGCGACAATCGTTGCACCTTCTGCGCGATCCCGTCGATCCGCGGTCCCTACAAGAGCCGTTCTGTCGAAGACCTCGTGGAAGAGGCGAAAGAGCTCGCCTTGCAGGGTGTGAAGGAATTGATCCTCGTCGCGCAGGACGTGACGCGGTACGGCATAGACCTATACGGAGAGGAAAAGTTGCTCGACCTTCTGCACGCGCTGGTCGCCTTGCCGATCGAAAGGGTGCGGTTGCTCTATTGCTATCCCGATCGGATCACGAACGAGCTGATCGACTATATGGACGCCGAACCCAAGATCGCGAAATACATAGATATGCCGATGCAACACGCGGCGGATACCGTCCTGAAGAGGATGAATCGCAAGGATACCGCCCGTCTGCTCCGCGATCGGATCGCCTATATCCGCTCCAAGCCGAGCCGCATTGCGATCCGTTCCACCTTTATGGTCGGATTCCCGCAGGAGACCGAAGAGGAGTTTAATAAGCTCGTGGATTTTCTTCGCGAGCAGAGGCTCGACCACGTTGGCTTCTTCGCCTATTCGCGCGAGGAAGGTACGCCCGCCGCGCGTATGCGAGACCAAGTCCCCTACGAGGTGAAGCGGCATAGACTATCGGTCGTGACTTCCGTCCAATCCGAGATCATGAAGGAGCAGTACGCCCGCCTGATCGGCACCGTGATGGACGTGACGATGGACGGCATCGCCTACGACCGCGGTTGTTTCTACGGACATTCGGAGCGTTTCGCCCCGGAAGTGGACGGCGTCATCTATTTCGATTCGTCCGACCCCGTACTCGAAGGCGAGATCTACGCGGTGCGCATTGGCGCTACGAAAAACGCCGACTTATACGGCGTCGTCGAAGGGAGTGAAGAATGAACCTGCCTACCAAGATAACCCTTTCACGTATTTGCTTGCTTCCCGTTATCACGGTATTCTTTTACGTTGTATTCCCGTACCATCGTTTGGTTGCGGCGCTCCTTTTTGTCCTTGCGGCTCTGACCGACATCGTGGATGGCAAGCTCGCGCGCAAACGCAACGAGGTCACGTCCCTCGGCAAATTGCTCGATCCGATCTCGGACAAGATCCTTGCCTGTTCCGTCCTTATTATGATCGCGGCGAGCGGGGACTCGATGCTTTACTTTAATCCGCCCGTCGGCGTGATCGCGGCGGCGATCATCGTCGCGCGTGAGATCGCGGTCGGCGCGATGCGTACCGTTGCGGCGGGCAAGGGCGTGATCCTGGCGGCGGACAAGCTCGGCAAGATCAAGACCGTCTTTTTGAACGTATCTCTGCCGATCCTGATGATCGCGGAGTTCCATACGGCGATCAAGATCGCAGGGAACGTCCTGCTCCTCGTCGCCTTCCTCTTCACCGTTGTTTCGGGCATGAATTATATGGTGACGAATCGCCGTATTTGGCTCGATGATATGGACGAAGAAAGGGGGGAAGATCATGATTGAAAAGTTGACCTTCAAAGTATTCGGCTATCCCGAGCAGGAGATCAGGAAGATCCTCTCGGAGATCGGCGTCACCCCGATCCTCGTTGAGGTCAAGTGCCTCGACGCGAAGATCGTCTTTACGGTGGAGAGCACCGATCGGCAGGCCGTCACGGAGTCTGTTTATCGGCGCTTTACGGGTGCGGTCTACGCCGATCACGACCAAACCATCGCAGGTGCTCTCGTCGAGCGTCTTCGCCTCTTCGGCAAGACGATGTCGGTCGCGGAGAGCCTGACCGGCGGTATGATCGCGAGCTCGATCGTGGACGTCCCGGGGTGCAGCGAGTGTTTTATGGAAGGGGTCGTGACCTATTCCAATACCGCCAAGATCGCACGTCTCGGCGTGAATCCGCAGACCCTTTCGCAGTTCGGGGCAGTCTCTTCGCAGGTCGCGTGCCAGATGGCGCTCGGGCTGATCCGTACGGGGGTCAATCTTGCGGTCTCTACGACGGGTATCGCGGGTCCCGGCGGCGGTTCGGCGGAGAAACCCGTCGGGCTGGTCTATATCGGCGTGGCTGATGAGGTCAAATGCACCGCTACGGAGTGTCATTTCGAGGGGACGAGGCAGGAGATCCGCACCCTTGCGGCGAATACCGCGCTCTTCCTCTTGTGGAAAAAGTCGATCAAACCCATCGACTTCGACAATATGGTCATAGAGTAGTTTCGGCTACTTTATTATAAATAAATTATAGGAGAAAAATTATGGACGAAAAAGAAAAGTTATCGACAGCGCAAATGGAAGAAAAGCGCAAAGCGCTCGAACAAGCGATACAACAGATCGAGAAAGTGCACGGCAAAGGCTCGATCATGAAACTCGGTGACGGTTACGCCGTCAAAGTCGACGTGATCCCGACGGGATGCCTCGCGCTCGATCACGCTCTCGGGATCGGCGGACTGCCGCGCGGCAGGATCGTGGAGATCTACGGACCGGAATCCAGCGGTAAGACCACCGTTTCCTTGCACGTGGTAGCCGAAGCGCAGAAGCTCGGCGGTACCGCTGCCTTTATCGACGCGGAGCACGCGCTCGACCCCGACTATGCCAAGAAACTCGGCGTGAATACCGAGGATCTTTATATCTCTCAGCCGGATAACGGCGAGCAGGCGCTCGACATCGCGGATTATCTCGTCAGGAGCAACGCGGTGGATATCGTCGTCATCGACAGCGTGGCGGCTCTGACGCCGAAGTCCGAGATCGAAGGGGATATGGAGCAACAAAGCGTCGGCGTGCAGGCGCGCTTGATGTCCAAGGCTCTGCGTAAGTTGACCGCAGTCATCAATAAGAGCAAGACCTGCGTGATTTTCATCAATCAGCTCCGCGAGAAAGTCGGCGTGATGTTCGGCAACCCCGAGACCACCCCGGGCGGCAAGGCTCTGAAGTTCTATTCCAGCGTACGCCTCGACGTCAGAAAGAAAGACGCGGTCAAGGACGGCGGCATCATCATCGGTAATAAGACGGCGGTGAAGGTCGTCAAGAACAAGCTCGCGCCCCCCTTCAAGACGGCGGAGTTCGAGATCATCTTCGGACAAGGCATCAGCAAGGAAGGCAGTCTCGTCGACCTCGCGATCGAGAAGGGCGTCCTCGTCAAGAGCGGATCGTGGATCAGCTATAACGACGAAAAGATCGGACAGGGCAGAGAGAAGGTCATCGCTCTCTTGAAGTCGAATCCCGAGCTGACCGCCGAGATCGAAACGAAGGTCAAAGAAGCGCTCGACAGCGCAAATTAAGCGAAAAAGGCGGGATACCCGCTAATAATAAATGAATGGAGGAAAACACAATGATAACAAACATACTACTTGACGTTTCCCCCGCGGTTGTAGGCGTGATCTCCGGCATTGGCGCACTCCTTATCGGTGTGGCGGTCGGCATCGTCGTGTATAAGTTCTTATTAGACAAGAAATTAGGCAATGCAAAAGCGGAAGCGGAAAAGATTTTGGAGGACAGCAGGCAGGAAGCGAAGTCGATGCGTAAAGAAGCCTTGATCGAAGCCAAAGAAGAGCAGCACAAGATGCGTTCTGAGGTGGATAAAGAGGTCAGAGAGCGCCGCGCCGAGGTGCAACGCCTCGAACAACGCGTGACGGCGAGAGAGGAGTCCCTCGCTCGCAAGGAAGACGCCCTCGACAAGCGTCTCAGCGACGTTGAGAACGCGAAATCCGCCCTCAACGTGCGCGAGCAGGAGATCGCCCGCAAGGAAAACGAGGTCGCCGCGTCCCACGACCGTATGGTCGCAGAACTTGAGAGAGTGTCGGGTATGAGCCGCGACGAGGCGAAGAAGGTCTTGCTCGACGATATGCTCGACGACGCCAAGAAGGACGCCGCGCAGATGGCGAAAGACATCGAAGCGGACGCTCGTGAGAACGCCGAAGCGAAAGCGCGCGAGATCGTGACGATGGCGGTGCAAAGATGCGCCACCGATCACGCCAGCGAGATCGCCGTTTCCGTCGTGCCCCTTCCCAGCGAAGAGATGAAGGGCAGGATCATCGGCCGCGTCGGTCGTAACATCCGTGCCTTCGAGAATGCGACGGGCGTGGACGTCATCATCGACGACACTCCCGACGTGGTCACGATCTCCGCATTCGATCCCGTCAGGAGAGAGATCGGTAGGGTCGCGCTCGAGCGCTTGATGAGCGACGGCAGGATCCACCCCGCCCGCATCGAGGAGACCGTCGAAAAGGTCAAAAACGAGATCGACAACCAAATGAAGGACGCGGGTGAAGAGGCGGCGTTTGAAACTGCGGTATTCAATCTGCATCCCGAACTCGTAAAGATCCTCGGTAGGCTGAAGTTCAGGACGAGTTACGGTCAGAACGTTTTGAAACATTCGACCGAAGTCTCCCACCTTGCGGGTATCCTCGCGGCGGAACTCGGCGCAGACGTAAAGATCGCGAAGCGTGCGGGTCTCTTGCACGACATCGGCAAGGCGGTCGACCACGAGATCGAGGGCACCCACGTCGCGATCGGCGTCGAACTCGCCAAGAAGTTTAAGGAAAGCGAGGCTGTCATTCACGCGATCGAAGCGCACCACGGCGACGTCGAGGCGAAGACGGTCGAAGCGGTCATCGTGCAGGCGGCGGACGCCATCAGCGGCGCACGTCCCGGCGCACGTCGCGAATCTCTCGAAAACTACGTCAAGAGACTTGAGAATATCGAGAAGATCGCCAATTCCTTCGAGGGCGTCGAGCAGTCCTTCGCGATTCAGGCGGGCAGAGAGATCCGCGTGATGGTCAAGCCCGACAAAGTCGACGACAGCAAGACCTACTTCATCGCGAAAGAGATCGCGAAGACCTTGGAGAACGAACTGGAGTATCCGGGACAGATCAAAGTCAGCGTGATTCGCGAGTTGCGTAGCGTCGAATACGCCAAATAATTCGGCAGCGCATAGCGGCGCATATACTTCGCTACGCCGTCGGAGTTGAGTAATCACGTACAAGGAGTACGCTCATACTCAACTCCTCGGTGAGCGCTTGTCTCTGCACCCCTCTTCGCTGCCGACAGAATACGATTATCGGTACGGTAAAGAGCCGAATAAGAGATCGCTCGCGGAGCGTTTGCCTAATCACCGCTCTCCGCTCTCACGACGAAGTATTCGCTCGTCTCTGCACCACTCTCCGCTGTCGGAAGATTGTTTAGATCATAATAAGATTATTTTTCTTATTTATGAGATGAGCAACACCGTTGCGTGGAGAATCGCGTAACTAACAAAAAAAGAAGTCCCGCACTGCGGAACTTCATCCGGCGGGGAGACGCGATCGTAAGGAGCGAAGCGACGGAATAGTGAGCGAGCGTGCTTGCACGCCATTCGCGAACGTCACGCGCAAGTGGATTCGCAAGAAGACACCGTTGCGTGGAGAATCGCGTAAAGAAAACAAAAAGAAGTCCCGCTTTGCGAGACTTCATCTGGCAGGGGAGACGCGATCGTAAGGAGCAAAGCGACGGAATAGTGAGCGAGCGTGCTTGCACGCCATTCGCGAACGTCAGACGCAAGTGGATTCGCAAGAAGACACCGTTGCGTGGAGAATCGCGCAAAGTAAACAAAAAGAAGTCCCGCTCTGCGGAACTTCATCTGGCAGGGGAGACGCGATCGTAAGGAGCGAAGCGACGGAATAGTGAGCGAGCGTGCTTGCACGCCATTCGCGAACGTCACGCGCAAGTGGATTCGCAAGAAGACACCGTTGCGTGGAGAATCGCGCAAAGTAAACAAAAAGAAGTCCCGCTCTGCGGAACTTCATCTGGCAGGGGAGACGCGATTCGAACACGCAACCAGCGGTTTTGGAGACCGCTGCTCTACCGTTGAGCCACTCCCCTATACAGTAGCCACATTATAGACTAAAAAAAGGATGGAAGTCAACTACCTTTTATGAAAAAGTATAAACTCGGAATCATCGGCGCGGGGAATATGTCTTCCGCTATCACCAAAGGGATCCTATCCAACGGCGTCTTGTCGCCCGAGGAGATCATTGTCAGCGATTTGACCGAAGATCGTCTCGCGGGCGCACGTTTGCTCGGCGTATCGGTCACGACGGACAATTCCGCCCTCGTTTCTTCGGTCGAATACCTGCTATTTGCCGTAAAGCCGCAGAGTTTTCCGGACATTGCGGCGGCGATCGGCGGCACCTTTTCCGCCAAGATCATCTCGATCATGGCGGGCGTCACCGTACGTACGCTGGTCGAGAAACTCAAGGTCGACAAGGTCTGTCGCGTGATGCCCAATACGCCGTGTATGATCGGCAGCGGTATGGCGGCTCTGTGTTTCCAAGGCTACACGGAAGAGGAGAAGGCATTTCCTCTCTCGATCTTTTCTTCGCTCGGTGAGATCATCGAACTCGACGAAAAGAAGTTCGACGCCGTGACCTCGGTCAGCGGCAGCGGCCCCGCATACGTTTATATGTTCGCCGAGGGGATGATCCGCGGCGGTATGAACGGCGGACTCAGCTACGACGAAGCGAAAAAGCTCACGATCGCGACCTTGATCGGCGGCGCGCGCATGATCGCAAGCAATGATAAGCCGATCCCCGAGCTGATCGACGCGGTTTGCAGCAAGGGCGGCACGACGATCCAAGCGGTCAACCACTATCGCCACGCCGGCCTCGAGGAGATCATCGAGGAAGGCGTCGACCGTTGTCGCGCACGCTCCGTCGAGATGAGCGCACCGACGGGGGAGACCCTCGTGACGATGTACACGGACGGCGCTTGTAGTGGCAACCCGGGTCCGGGCGGTTATTGCGCGATCCTTTCCTGCGGCGACAAAGAAAAGGTCATCAGCGGCGGCGAAAAGGATACGACGAACAACCGTATGGAGCTCCTCGCGGTCATCAAGGGACTGGAGTCTCTGAACAAGCGCTGTATCGTGGAAGTACATAGTGATTCCGCCTACGTCGTGAATGCGATCAACAACGATTGGCTCCGAAAATGGGCGTCTCGCAAGTGGGAAAACGTGAAAAACCCCGACCTTTGGCGCAAGTTGGCGTCGCTGCTTTCTTGTCACGACGTGCGCTTTATCAAAGTGAAAGGACACGCTGATGACGAGATGAACAATCGTTGCGACGAGATCGCGCGCAAGGAATCACAGGCAAGAGGTGAATGACGTGACAGAGGATCTTAATAAAAAGGAAATAACGGAAAATACGACAGAGGCTCCTTCCGTAGAAACGGCGGGCAAGGGCGCAAAAGAACCGTCCACGCCGAAACAAAGGCGGATCCGCCTATTGATCTCGATCATCGCGGCGGCGATCGTCGCGACCTTTATCGGCTTGTCCATCGAGTTTTTCACCACGATGGTGACGGCGATCGTCTTCGTCGTCGCGGTCGTGATCGTTTCGCTTGCCATCGTCTCGATCTTCCGCGACTGGGATACGGCGTATAAGCTGTCGATCACGGCGCTCTATATTGTGGCGGTCTGTTTGATCGTCTACTTCATTTTGAGCAAGATAGGGCTCTTCGAATCGATCAATACAGCGGATGATATGGTTAACTATATCAACCACTCGGGCGGCGTAGCGGAGGTGATCTTTATCGTCGTGAACTTCTTGCAAGTCACGATCATACCGATCCCTTCTACGATCACGACGACGGCGGGCGCTATTTTGTTCGAGGGCATTTGGAAGCCCATGTATTTGACCGTCATCGGGCTCGTTGCGGGGTCGATGTTCGCCTTCTTCCTCGGCAGAGTGTTCGGCGTGCGGTTCGCGAATTGGCTCGTCGGCGAAAAGACCATCAAGAAGTATCACGAACTCACGAAGGGCAGGGACAAGGTCGTCCTCTTCTATATGTTCGTCTTTCCGTTTTTCCCCGACGACTTTTTGTGCATTCTCGCGGGCATGACCAACTATACATACGTCGGCTTTTTCCTCTTGCAGATCTTTACGCGCACGCTCGGCACGCTGGTCACGATCCTACTGACCAAAGGGGTCGTTTCGATCCCCTTTGAGGGCGGATGGCTCGCGCTGTGGGCGTTTATCATCATCGCGGTCGTCGTTCTCTTGATCTATACGATCAAGTACAGCGACAAGCTCGAGCGCGCCGCTATGAAGGTGATCGACAAATTGACCTTCGGTTTGACGTCTCGCTTGCGTAAGAAGAAAGAGGAAAACGCGCACCTCGCGGAGCAGTCGGAGCAATCTGTTGCGATCTCTGCGGCGGAAGACGGCGCAAGCACCCAAGCGGAACTGTCGCCGTCAGGCGAGGAAGGAGGGGATCATGGTGATCTTGGCTAATATCGACCCGATCGCATTTCATATAGGCTCGCTGACCGTTCGTTGGTACGGCATCTTCATTACCGCCGCGATCCTGATCGGTTACGCCGTGACGTGTATCAACGCGCGCAAACGTGGAATCTCGTTCGACTTTTTGCTCGAACTCTTCCTTTGGGTCGTCCCGATCGCCATTCTCTTTGCCCGCTTGTCCTACGTCCTCTTTCACCCCAAGGATTTCGCCGTGCATTCCTGGGCGGACTTTGTCAATATCTTCGCGATATGGGAAGGCGGCATCTCGATCCTCGGAGCGATCCCCGGCGGCGCTCTCGGCGTCTTCTTTGCGTGTAAGCGAAACAAAGTCCCCGTTTCCTACGTCCTCGACGTGATCGCGCCCGGGCTCGTGCTCGGTCAGGCACTCGGCAGGTGGGGCAACTGGGCGAATCAGGAACTTTACGGCAAACCGATCCTCGACACGGCGTGGCAGGTCTTCCCGATCGCCGTTTACATTGACGCGGAACACGGTTGGTTTCAAGCGACGTTCTTTTACGAAATGGTGCTGAACTTGATCGGGTTCGCGATCTTGATGTGCGTTTTCTATAAATCGAAGCGCAACCTAATGACTTTTATGACCTATTTGTGCTGGTATATGGTCGTGCGTGCGATCATGGAAGTATTCCGCGTGGACGCGGTCAGCGCGGGCGGCGTGAAGGTCGGCGTGCTCGGCTGTTCGATCGCGGCGGCGGTCGCGATGGTCGTCACGGTCTTGATCTATGCCAACAGACTGCATACGGGCGTACCTAAGCCCTTGGATATGACGGGAGGAGAAAAGAAATGAGAAACTTAACGCTAATGACGGATTTTTACGAACTGACGATGATGTACGGCTATATGAAATGCGGAGAGAAGGACAAAGAAGCGGTCTTCGACCTCTTTTTCCGCGGACGGGAAGAACTGTCCTACGCCGTAGCCGCCGGTCTTGAGCAGGCGATCGAGTATATCAAGAACATCAAGTTCAACGAGGACGACATCGATTACCTTCGCAAACAAAACTGTTTCGACGAGGCGTTTTTGGACGAATTGCGTCGATTCAAGTTTACGGGCGACATCTACGCCGTCCGCGAAGGGAGCATCATCTTCCCCTACGAGCCCCTCATGATCGTCAAGGCACCGATCTTCCAAGCGCAGTTCGTGGAGACCGCTCTCTTGACCTTGATCAATCACCAAACCTTGATCGCGACCAAGGCGTCCAAGATCGCGGACAACACCGACGCGGCAGTCCTCGAGTTCGGTCTCAGAAGGGCGCAAGGTCCCGACGCGGGCATCTACGGCGCGCGCGCGGCGATCATCGGCGGTTGCGCCGCCACGTCCAACGTGATCGCGGGCAAGATGTTCGACATCAAGATCTCGGGTACCCATGCCCACAGTTGGGTCATGACTTTCCCCGACGAGCTCACCGCATTCCGTAAATACGCCGAGCTTTATCCCGATAATTGTTTGCTCCTCGTGGACACCTATAATACTTTGAAAAGCGGCGTGCCGAATGCGATCAAGGTCTTTGACGAACTCAAGGCGAAAGGGCATAAGCCCGTCGGCATTCGCATTGACAGCGGCGACCTTGCCTACCTCTCCAACCAGGCTCGTAAGATGCTTGACGAAGCGGGCTATCCCGACGCGATCATCTGCGCTTCGGGTGACATCGACGAGAACGTACTGATCGCCCTGAAGTCGCAAAACGCTAAGATCGATACCTATGGTATCGGCACCAAACTCATCACGAGCTTCTCCAATCCCAGCCTCGGCGGCGTGTATAAACTCGCGGCGATCGAGGATAACGGCGTGCTGGTCCCCAAGATCAAGATCAGCAATACCGCTGAGAAGGTCACCAACCCGGGTCTCAAAAAGGTCGTTCGTTTCTACGACAAAAAGACGAATAAGGCGATCGCCGATCTGATGATGCTCCTCGACGAGCCCGATCCCGACGGTACGCCCTATACGATCTTTGATCCCGAGAACCCGTGGAAAAAGATGACGATCGAGAACTACTATATCGAGCAACTGCTCGTCAAGGTCTTCGATCGCGGCGAGCAGGTCTATTTCTCGCCCGAGATCAAACAGATCGCCGCCTATCACAAAGAGTGTTCCGCTCGCTTCTGGGAGCAGTACAAGCGTGTGACCTTACCGGAGATCTTCAAGGTCGACCTATCGGATCGTCTGTATAAGATCAAGCAGGATCTTTTGAAAGAGGGGAGAGGCTGATCATTCCTCGCTGAATCCCATCTTAGCGCGGACGCCGCTTTCTCCTATCTGAAGGTCGGCGTCTTTGTTTTCCGAAGGATGCACGTCCTTTGCGATCGCCGCCAAGCGTTCACTCTCCTCTCGGTAACTCCGTTCCGCCCCCGATGGGGCGCCTTCTTCGAGGTCGAGTTCTCTCGTCGATTTGAGGACGAACTCGTGGCGAAACGCGTCGATGTAGTCCTGCGCGTCCTCTAGCACGCGATCCGCGTTGGAGCGGTTGATCCCTTTGACGTAGGCGAGCCACTTGGTCTTGAAGATCCTCAGGCGATCCTCTTCGAGGGCGATCTTCTTTTTCAGATCGCGCTCCAGGTCGCTCTTGACTTCCATTGCCTTTACGATCGCGCCCGATACTCTCTCCTCGTTATGTCGGTACTCGCTGTTCTTCGCGTAGAGATAGTCGCTTTCCTCTTTTAAGCGCCTGATGCACTCTTCGAGTTCGCGTTCGCGGCTTTCGTAGTATTCTTGCTTTTTGTGCAGGTATGCGTCCACTTCGCGCCTGTCGTATCCTTTGAGTTTGATCTTGAAACGCGCCATATTCCACCTCGCATTCATTGTATAACGAGGATGCGTTACGAAAAGTACGTTTCTAGGGAGAATAAGGGACTATTTGTCGAGGTTTGTCGCGGCGGCGATCTCCTTAACTGCGCGGACGAGCGCCTTGGCGTCGCGCTTTTTGAGGTGGCACCCGATGCTCGCGCGAACCAGACCGCTCTTGATCGTCCCCAGGGTCTTGTGTGCGAGGGGAGCGCAATGCAGACCGCCTCGCGTCGCGACGTCGTATCGGGCGCTCAAGAGGTCGGAGACCGCGGCGCTGTCTTTCCCCTCGATCGCGAAGGTCAGGATCGGACTCCCCGCGACGGAATAGGTCTTGATCCCGATCCTCGATAGTTCTTCGTGCAGATAAAAGGAGAGTTCGGCGGTGCGTTCGTTGATACGGTCGAACCATCTCTCCGTCCAGAGTAGCCCCTCTTTCAGCGCCGCGATCCCCGGGAGGTTGAGGGTTCCGGATTCCAGGCTTTCGGGCGGGACGAGGGGTTGGAGCAGGTTGTCGCTCTCGGTCCCCGTGCCGCCGTAGGTCAATGGGTTTACGAAGGAGCGTTTCCCATAGATCAAGAATCCCGTTCCCATGATGCCGTGCAGTCCCTTGTGCCCCGCGCCCGCGAGATAGTCTATCCCGATGCGCCCACAGTCGATCTTTCGGTGTCCGAGGGCTTGCGCGCCGTCCACAAGCAGTTTGACCCCTTTGTCGCGGCAGATCTCACCGATGACGTCGAGAGGCGGGGCATATCCCGTGACGTTGCTCATCGCCGTCACGGCGACGAGATAGGTGTTGTCGTTTAGGGCGAGGAGCAGGTCGTTTGCCGAGATCTTTCCATTCTTTCCTTCGATCACGGTCAAGGTGATGAGACCTTCCTTTTTCAGCATGGACAAGGGTCGTAGGACGGAATTGTGTTCCCATACCGTCGTCACGACGTGTCCGCCGAGTTTCGCGGTACCGAGGATCGCGAGATTCAACGCTTCTGTGCAGTTTTTCGTGAAGATCACGTTTGCGCTCTTCGCATTGACGTGCTTGGATAAGAGCGCTCTCGTCTCTTCCACGGTCACGGCGGCGTCGATCGCGTCGCGATGACTTCCTCTCCCGGGGTTTGCGGCGCGTTTAAGGCTATGGGATAGGGCGCGTTTTACGCAGTAAGGTTTGTATCTCGAAGTCGCGGCGTCGTCAAAGTAGATCATTTCACATCTCCTCGTTTTTCTCAATATAGTATATTGAACGGCGCACTCGACTGTGCCACGATACGAAGGAGAAAGATATGAAAGAGATGATAGCGGTATTTACTTCGAGGAGAGACGCGATCCGTTTCGGTATGGCGCTTGCGGGGCGGGGCGTGCCCGCGCAGGCGATCTCGACCCCCTCGTCGGTCGGGTCCTCTTGCGGACTGTCGGTTCGTTTCTACGCGGGAGCATTGACTACGGCGCGACACGTATTGAACGCGGACGACTATCAGAGTTTCCGCGGCTTTTACCAATTGTAAAAAGGGAAAAGTTTTTTTATAAAAATATTGAGAAAATAGGGCTTTTATGTTATATTTGTAATGTGAAAGACCAAGAACTCATCACTTTGCTCGATCGTATGCACCCGATCGCCGAATGCGAACTGGAATACGCCACGCCATACCAATTGCTGGTCGCGGTGATTTTGTCCGCGCAATGCACGGATAAGCGGGTCAACCTAGTCACGAGAGAGATGTATAAGAAATATCCCACGCCAGAAGCGATCCTTTCCCTCGGACAAGAGGGGCTCGAGCGGGAGATCAAGAGTTGCGGTTTTTATCACAACAAGGCGAAGAATATCCTCGCCGCGACCGAGATGCTCCTTCGCGAGTTCGGCGGCGAAGTCCCGCGCGACCGAGATACCCTCGAGCGCTTGCCCGGTGTCGGGCGCAAGACGGCGAACGTCGTCTATGCCGTCGCTTTCGGCGGTGACGCGATCGCGGTGGATACCCACGTATTCCGTCTCAGTCATCGGCTCGGATTGTCTCAGGCGAATACGCCGCGTGGGGTAGAGGACGACTTGTCCGCTCGTTTTCCCCGTGAATCGTGGTCGCATCTACACCATTTGTTGATCCATCACGGCAGATACGTTTGCAAGGCGCAGTCCCCGAAATGCGAGGAATGTCTTTTGTGCGCGGATTGCCCTCATTTTAACCAAACTAATAACGGAGAGAGTTGATACTCATAATAGCGGTATGTTTTTAGACGTTGTGAATATCTATGCGAAGGCAGGTTGCGGCGGCGACGGCAAGGTCAGTTTCCACCGCGAAAAATACGTGATGTGCGGCGGCCCCGACGGCGGGGACGGCGGCAGAGGCGGCAGCGTCGTCTTTGTTGCCGACGCTTCGCTCACGAGTTTGATCGATTTCAAGTTCAAAAAGCACTTCCGTGCGGAGAACGGCGCGCCCGGTGAAAGCGCCAATTGTTTCGGCAAGAACGGACAAGACCTGATCGTGAAGGTCCCGATGGGTACGATCATTCGCGACAAGGAGACGGGCGGCATCATCGCCGATATGTACACCGACGGGGAACGCAAGGTGATCCTTAGGGGCGGCAAGGGAGGCAGAGGGAATGCTCGTTTCGCGACGCCCACGCGTCGCACGCCCGGTTTTGCCGAGCTCGGAGAGGTCACGAAAGAGCACGTTTTGACCCTCGAACTCAAGACCATCGCCGACGTCGGTCTCGTCGGATTCCCGAACGTCGGCAAGTCTACCTTGCTTTCGGTTTTGACCAATGCGAGACCCAAGATCGCGAATTATCATTTCACGACCCTTTCTCCCAACCTCGGCGTCCTCAAAGCCTTCGACAAGACCTACGTGATCGCCGACATTCCGGGGCTGATCGAGGGCGCGGCGAACGGGCTCGGGCTCGGCCATACCTTCCTTAGACACGTCGAGCGTGTGCGTTTGCTCGTCCACGTCGTAGACGTCTCGGGCATCGAGGGCAGGGATCCCGTCTCGGACTATCGAACGGTTCGAGAGGAACTCAGCCAATACAACGAGCGGCTCGCCTCGCTCCCCGAGATCATCGTCCTCAATAAGACCGATCTCCTGACGGACGAGAGCGCGCTCTCCCGTTTCGAGAGCGAGATCGGCGCTAAAGGGATCCCGATCTCTGCCGTTTCTTACGACAATATCGACGCCTTGATCAAAGCGATCATTTCGCGGATGAATACGGTGCCCGCGCCGCAACCGATGGACTTCGTTCCTTTCGAGTACGAGAAGAGCGACCCCAATGCCTTCGAGGTCACGAAGCTTTCCGACGGCACCTACGAGGTCACGGGCGGTCTGGTCGAAGTGCTGATCCGTCGCGTCGTATTGAGCGATCACGAAAGCAACCGCTATTTTCAGAACGTCCTCAAAGAGAAGGGCGTCATCGATAAACTCAGAGAGCTCGGCGCCAAGGACGGCGATACGATCATCGTCGGCGACGTAGAGTTCGAACTGTGGGATTAGGAGGATAATATGACGAGCAAACAAAGAAAGAAATTGATCTCTCTCGCGATGAATCTCGCGGTGACGGTACAGATCGGCAAGAACGGACTTTCGGACAGCGTGATCGAGCAGATCTCGCAGTCTCTCGAGGACCACGAACTCGTGAAGATCGGCGTTCTCAAGACGGCGGACGGCGACGCCAAGAGCATGATCGCCGAGGTCGCGGAGAAGACGGGCGCAGAGCCCGTGCAGGCGATCGGCAATAAGATCGTCCTATATCGCCTTAGCGGCAAAGACGGGATCGAGCATATCCGTCTCGATTGATCACACCTTGAACAGTTCGTCCTTTCCGTCTCCTCTTTCGCTGAAGGACATCGAGAGGACGGCGAGCACGAGGTTCACGAAAGAAAAGACGATATAGTAAGTCGTGATCGGGGTGAAGAGTGCAAGTAGCGCGGTGGTCAACCCCGCCCAAACGTAATATTTTGCGTTACTCGCGCAGAAGACGGTTTTCAGAAAGGAGAGCCGTTTTTCTTTTTTTCTCGAAAGGGCGTCTTTCGGCGGCAATAGCCCCTTCTTCGCAAGGTATTTGTAGACCGTGCTCGCACCGATCACCGTGAAACGTTGCGGGATATATTCGGTGACGGCGATCGCCTTTCGATCAAGGTGGCCGGTGAGAGCGTAGATCACCGTGCAACCGCTCTTTTCCGCGAGACGATAGCTCTTCGCGACGTCCTCTTCCGAGAGGCTTCCGAACTTGTAGATGTAGTAAATGAGGGTACGCTCTTTGAGAGCGAGGACGGTGTGACCGTCTGCCTGTTCCATTGGGTATCTCCCCTCGAAAGAGGCTTCGATCCTCTGTTTCAGCTCCTCGTTGCCGTGGAGCAGGACGTAGCGGATGAAGTTCCGTTTCCCGATGCGATTCTTCATTTCGCGCGGTTTGACCAATCGCACGAAAAGCACGGCGACGGCAGAGGCGAGGATGGACGAGATCGCGGCGACGGCGACGGAGTCCGTCAGACGATAAAAGAGCAAAAAGGATAAAAGAGCGGCGATCATACTTATGCCGATCTTGTCAACGGTCTTTCCCATAGTCCGAGTTTTTCCGCATTTGACGAGATTTAGTCCCTATCGCATTGAAATCTTCGGAAAAATAGTATATAATATTCCTATGATCGGTATTTTCGGCGGGGCTTTCGATCCCCCTCATTCGGAACACGTCAAGATCGCGCGCGAGATCGCGGCGGAGTTTTCACTCGAAAAGGTGGTTTTCCTGCCTTCGGGCAATTCTCCGCACAAGTCGCTACGTACCCCTTTTGATCTGCGCGTCCGTATGCTCGAGGCGGCGATCGGTTCGACGCCCTTCGTGATCGATAGGGCGGAGAGCGAACTGTCCGATCGCGCATACAGCTACCTTATGCTCCCTCTTTTGAAGGAGAAATACGGCGACGTCGCTTTCCTGATCGGCGGCGACAGTCTCCTTGCTTTCGATTCGTGGAAGAAACCCGAGGAGATCGCGAAGATATGCCCCCTGATCGTGATCCCGCGCGCCGAAGAAAGCTTGGACGAACTCCGCGCCAAGGCGAAAGAAGTGACGGAGCGTTACGGCGCAGACGTACGCGTCTCGGAAAAGGTGCGCGGGGGCGCGGTGTCCTCTTCCGTCGTGCGTGCTCGCGTGTCGCTCGGTATGCCGGTGCCCGAGGTATCGGACGAAGTGCTCTCGGTCATTCGCGAAGCGGGGCTCTATCTGGAGTATCGCGAGATGGCGCAGAGGGTCAAGACCTATCTCCCCGAGAAGCGTTGGCGCCATACCTGCGGCGTCGTGCTCGCGGGACTGCGTATCAACGAACGCGCACGTCTTGACAAACACAAGGTCATCGTGTCTTGCTTGTTGCACGACTGTATGAAATACGAAGAGCGCGTCAACGAGGGCGTTCCCTCTGACGTGATCGGCACCAAGATATTGCACGCCTTCAACGGGGCGGAAGAGGCGAGGCTCGCCTTCGGGATCACCGACCTGGAGATCTTGGACGCGATCCGCTATCATACGACGGGGCGGGCGGGTATGACCCCCCTCGACAAACTCGTCTACACGGCGGATATGGTAGAGGAAGAGACGCGCGACTTCGAGGGCGTGGAGGAGCTCCGCGCCGCCGCATACCTTGATTTGGACGAAGGATTCAAGCGTTGCTTTCTCGCTTGTTACGACCAGTTGCTCGATAGCGGAAAGCCGATCTATCATTTGACCATCGATTGCTACGAAGATCTGTTCGGAGGAGAATAAATGGAAACCGAAGTATTGTTAAGAAAGATCGCGAAGATCTTATCCGATAAGAAATGCAGAGACATTCTGTGGATCGACGTCTCGGCGAAGACCGACGCCACCGAAACTTTTTTGATCTGTTCCGCGCGCAATCCCTCTCTCGCAAAAGCGGCGTACGAGGAGATCTGCGCGAGGCTCGAGCCCGAGGGCGTCTATACCGATAACGTCGAAGGTCTCAAGGATGGCAGGTGGATCGTGATGGACTACGGCAAGGTCATCGTGCATATTTTCAATAACGCGATCCGCGACCAATTCCTTTTGGAAGGACTGTGGTCGAATGAGGACGGCTCCAACGTCACCCGTTACGAAGAGGAATAATACGCCCGCTTTCCGCACATACTGCGGATTATGAATCTCTTAGCGTTGTTTTCCGCGATCTTATTCGGCGTTATTTCTCCCGTCGCGCTTCCCGGCGATCTATCCGTCGGACGCGCCCTTGCCGTCCGGGCGGAGGATTACGTCGTGGTTGCGATGATCCCCTCGGATGAAGCGGGGCATGAAGAGCGTCTTCACGCCCTCGGCGAGGCTGCTGAGAGTATCGCCTTGCAAACGGGCAAAAGCGTGGTCTTGACAGACGATCTGTGTGCCTACCTCTCCCTAAAACGAATGTCCCTTCGCGGCGTCAGCGATTACGAGAGGAAAGTCCTCGTTTCCAGACTGTCGAGAGGGAAGGAAGGACTGTATATCGCCCCCATTCGCAGCGAGGCGTCATAGCGAACAGAACGCTCCGAGCGTTCTTTTTTTATCCCCTCGCTTGCATAAAACCCGACTTGCGTTTATAATGATGCTATGCCGTTTTTACCCATTACGAAAGAGGAAGCGGGCGGTAGCCTCGACTTCATCGTGGTGTCGGCGGACGCATACGTCGATCATCCATCCTTCGGACACGCGATCATCTCTCGTTTGATCGAGCGCGAGGGTTTTTCCGTGGGCGTGATCGCGCAGCCGCAGACCGACGAGGACTATCGGCGCCTGGGTACCCCTCGCGTCGCCTTCCTGGTATCGGGCGGCGTGGTGGACAGTATGGTCAATAATTATACGGTCGCGAAGATCCGTCGCACGACGGACGTCTATAGCGAGGGCGGGCGATACGGCAAGCGTCCCGACCGCGTCGTCACGGTCTATACCCGCGCCTTGAAGCGCCTTTTCCCATCTGTTCCCGTCGCGATCGGCGGGATCGAGGCGAGCCTGCGTCGTTTTGCTCATTACGACTATTGGGCGGATCGCGTGATGCCTTCCGTTTTGGTGGATTCGGGCGCGGACCTATTGATGTACGGTATGGGCGAGAGACCGATGCTCGACATTCTTTCTCTCGTGAAAAAGGGCGTCCCGTTTGCTTCTATCCGCGACGTTCGCGGGACTTGCTATTTGTCTAAATATTCGGATTTATCCGCTAAAACTAAAGAAATATTCTCGGAGAACGCGCGTTTTTGTCCTTCCTTTGAAGAGGTCGTCGCCGACAAGGTGAAGTACGCCAAGGCGTTCCGCTTGCAGAGCGAGAACAGCGACTACGTCACGGGCTGTCACGTCGTGCAAAAGCACGGTGAACGCTACGTCGTGCAGAATCCGCCCCAGAGACCCTTGACGACCGAGGAGATGGACGAGGTCTACGCGCTTCCCTTTATGCGCGCCCCTCATCCGTCCTATACCGAAGGCGTCCCCGCAATCAAAGAGGTCAAATACAGCATCGCCTCCGTCCGCGGTTGTTTCGGCGAATGCTCCTACTGTGCGCTCACCTATCATCAGGGCAGGCGCGTGCAGAATCGTTCCAAAGAGTCCATCTTGCGCGAAGCGCAATCCTTCACGCGCGATCCCGAATTCAAAGGCTATATCCACGACGTCGGCGGTCCGACCGCAGATTTCTACGGCGACGCCTGCGACAAACAGCGGAAGTGCGGCGTGTGCAAGGATCGAAAGTGCATCGGCTTCAAGCCTTGCCCGAATCTCAAAGTTCATCACGAAGAGTATCTCGACGTCCTTCGATCTCTCCGCGCGATCCCGGGGATAAAAAAGGTGTTCGTCAGGAGCGGCGTCCGCTTCGACTATATTATGTACGACGCCGACACGACCTTTTTTCGTGAGCTCGTCGAACACCACGTCAGCGGGCAACTGAAAGTCGCGCCCGAGCATTGTTCGGATCGGGTGCTTGCCAAAATGAATAAGCCATCTTTCGAGGTCTATCGCAAGTTCCGCGCTCGATACGAGGACATCAATCGTTCGCTCGGCAAGGAGCAGTATCTCGTCCCCTACTTCATATCCTCGCATCCGGGCTCCACCCTCGAGGACGCGATCGAACTCGCAGTCTATCTCAAGTCCATTCATTCCGTGCCGGAGCAAGTGCAGGACTTTTATCCGACGCCGTCCACTCGCTCCACTTGTATGTACTACACGGGATTGGATCCCGACGACCTTACTCCCGTCTACGTGCCGAGGACCCGTGAGGAGAAGAGGGAACAGCGCGCTCTCCTTCAGTACGGCAAACCGGAGAACTACGATCTCGTCCACGCCGCCCTCGTTAAAGCGGGTCGTACAGACCTGATCGGCAACGGCCCCGCTTGTTTGATCCGTCCGCGTAGGGTCTCCGCCCCCGCTAGCCGAGACAGGGATCGGGATAAGAAGATACATCCCGTCAACCGCCTTTATCGCGGCGTCAAGAAGAAAAAGTAATCCTTTTCCTCGTTTTCATTGCGTTTCGGCATAATTTCCACCGCTCGTGAATAGGTATGATCGAGCGGATTTTTTGTTTGCGGCAGGAATAGCCTTTTTTCGGCTATCTTCCTCTCGATTCGACAAAAACTTTCTCTCAAAATACTGTATTTTATCCGAGGTGAATCATGTTCGTCGTCTTGAAGAGGAAACAAATCCTTCGCGCCCTGATCGCTACCGTGGTTTTCATCGCTTGCGCCGTCTGTCTGTCCTTTGCCGACGTCAGCCGCACGGTGTTTGCAAGGAGCGAGCGGAAACTCCCCGTCTATCGGGTGGACGTCGGCGAGGAGAAGGTCGTCGCGATCTCCTTCGATGCCGCTTGGGGCGCGGATAAAACGAGAAAAATCGTCGAAACTCTGCAAGAGCGCAACCTGAAAGCCACGTTCTTCCTCGTCGGATTCTGGGTAGACGCCTATAAGGGTGAGGTCGCCTTCCTTGCGGATAGCGGTATGGAGATCGGCAATCACAGCAAGACCCACTTGCATATGACGACCATCGGGGCGGAGAAGATCAAGGAAGAGGTGGAATACGTGAATACCGCCGTTCGCACCCTGACCGGGCTGACGCCTCGCGTCTTCCGCGCGCCGTTTGGGGAATACGACGACAGACTGATCTCCGCCGTCGAGAGCGCGGGCATGATCCCGATCCAATGGGACGTCGACAGCTTGGACTGGAAGGGGATCTCGGCGGAAGAGATCACCGAAAGAGTGGTCGGCAAAGTCACGAACGGGTCGATCATTCTGTGTCACAACAACAGCGACCATATTCTCGAGGCGCTCCCCGTGATCCTCGACGAACTGACGGCGAAAGGGTACCGCTTCGTTACGGTCGGCGAACTGGTCTACTCGGAGAACTACACGATAGATGCACAAGGCGTGCAACGTAAAAACTGAAAGGAGAGCATTATGAATTACGAGGAAATGAATAATAACAGAGTCACGTTATCGGGAAGAGTTGCCGAAGAGGCGAGATTCAGCCACGAAGTATTCGGCGAAGGATTTTACGAGATCAAGCTCGAAGTGCCCAGGCTTTCGGCACAGACCGATCTGCTGCCCGTCACGGTGTCGGAGCGATTGATCCAGAGCCACGACGTCTCGGTCGGCGCGATGCTGTCCCTCGTCGGGCAATTCCGCAGTTACAATAAGATAGAGAAGGAACGTAGCCGCCTGATGCTGACGGTTTTCGCTCGGGATATCCTCGAATACGACCAAGAGATCAACCCGAACGTCATCGAGCTGCAAGGTTACATTTGCAAGCAACCCCTTTATCGCACGACCCCCTTTAAGCGCGAGATATGCGACCTCTTGATCGCAGTCAATCGCGCCTATAATAAGTCCGATTATATCCCATGTATCGCTTGGGGCAGGAACGCACGCTACGTCAACGGGCTCATGGTCGGATCGCACGTATCGGTGCAGGGCAGGATCCAGAGCAGGGAATATCAAAAGATGACCGAGGACGGAACGCAGGTCACCAAGACCGCCTACGAGGTCTCGATCTGTCGGATCGGATCGGAGATCGCAGAGGGAGAGGTTCGTCGGGCGAATTGAAGAGGACGGAGAGGGGCGGTCGCGCCGAGCGTGCGGCTGCCTTTTTCTTTATACGCACACTTTACAAATAAACGTTTAGATGATATAATCTCCCTATGGATAGATTGCTTGAGATCGTGAATAACTACGACGAGACGCTCAAGGAAGTTGCGCGTCTTTCGGGCGGCAATGCGACCTTGGTACTCGCCTCTAAGACCGTGCCGCAGGAGACCCTCTCGGCTCTGGCGGCGGCCCGCAAGGGCGTGATCTTCGGCGAGAATCGCGTGCAGGAGCTTCTCGGCAAGTACTTTTCGGCGGATGGTCTGACCTGGCAATTCATCGGTCGCTTGCAGACCAATAAGGTGAAGTATATCGTGGACAAGGTATCGATGATCCAATCCGTGGATTCTTTGCGCCTTGGCGAGGAGATCGAACGTCGTTCGGCGAAGATCGACAAGGTGATGGACGTCTTGATCGAGGTCAACGTGGGCGGCGAAGCGTCCAAGGGCGGCGTACCCGTCGCCGAATGTCTGTCTCTCGCGGAGCGGATCGCCGAGATGCCGCATCTACGGCTATGCGGGCTGATGAGCGTACTGCCCATCGCGGATGAGGACGCGCTCGATCCCCTCTACGCCCGTCTGTGCGATCTGTTTGATCGCTTGAAAGATAGGTTTAAGGATGGATCGATCCGCTATCTGTCCGCCGGCATGAGCGGAGACTATCCCGTTGCTCTCCGTCACGGGAGCAATATGGTTCGCATCGGGAGCGCTGTTTTCGGCGCTCGCCACTACGACAAATAGGAGGAATTATGGCGAATAATTACGACAACAAATATGACGGCAGGGATCCTTCCCGCCGCGCCTACGACGAACTTGACAGACAAGGCGAAGAAAGGGGAGAACGTCCCCCGATGGATCGGGGCGCATATCGTACGCGCCGCCCCTATCCCGACAGAGAGCCCTATTCGGATAGGGAACAGCAGCCCTATGCCGACCGAGGCTATTACGGCGAACGCGCACCCCGTCGCGAGGAGGAATATTCCCTCGATCCCGCGGCGCAGGCGAGCGGCGTGACCATCACCGAACCGAAGAGCTATATGGACGTGCAGAAGATGATCGACAAACTCCGTCGCGGCGAATCCATCATCGTCAGCCTCGAAGCTTTGGAATCCGAATCCGCACAACGCATTCTCGACTTCCTTTCGGGGGCTTCCTATGCGATCGGCGGCAGTATGTGTCGCGTAAAGGATATGCACTCCACCTTCCTGGTCACGCCTTACGGCACGGGCATCACGGACACCAATGACGACCGTTATCCTCGTTGACCTATTGATCGTCGCGGCGCTCCTTGCCGCAGACCTCGTCTCCAAACACTATGTGGCGGCGGCTTTGGCGCCGAACGGCAGTTACGAGGCGATCAAGGACGTCTTGACCTTCCGTTACAGCGAGAATAGGGGGGCGGCGTTCGGGATCTTTACCGACTCTCGCGTCTTTTTGTGCGTCTTCGTCGGCGTCGTGATCTTGGGCTTGATCGCTTTTATGATCTATACGATCGCTAAGAAGAAATATAAAGAGAAGGGCGGAATGTTCTTGCAGGTCGCGCTCTCGATGATCCTGGCGGGCGGGATCGGCAATCTCGTGGATCGCATCGCACTCGGATACGTCCGAGATTTTATCGAATATACCTTTATTTATACTTTGTTCAAACGTGATTTTGCGATCTGCAATCTTGCGGACGTCTTCTTGACGGTCGGCGTGATTATGGTCGTGATCTATTTGATCGTAATGATGGTGGACGAAGCCAAAAAGGGCAAGGCGCTCCTCGCCGAATCCAAAGTGAATCGGACGGCGGACGGACCCGAGAGCGAGCAGACCCCCGCAGATATGACGGAAGGCCCCGATGCAGCGGAAGGCGCCGATCCCTCTCACGAGGAGGCGGCGGCAGGCGAGGGGGAAGAACATGACTGAACGATACGTCGTCACCGAGGAAGGCGTCCGTTTGGACGTCTTTTTGTCCCTTAATTCGGGAAAGACTCGCTCCGCGATCGCAAAAGCGATCGAAGAGGGCAAGGTGCTTTTGAACGGAGAAGTTCCCACCAAATCGGGCGTAAAGGTCTCTTGCGGTGACGAGATCGTCGTGGACGTTATGGAGCCGCGTCCCATCTCCGCCGCGCCGCAGGACATCCCGATCGAGGTCCTGTACGAAGACGCCGATATCGCAGTCGTCAATAAGCCGCAGGGCATGGTGACCCATCCCGCAGCAGGTTCTCCCGACGGCACGCTCGTCAACGCCCTCCTTGCGCGTGTTTCGGATCTCAGCGGGATCAACGGCGAGATCCGCCCGGGCATCGTGCATCGGTTGGATAAGGACACGTCCGGCGTTCTCGTGATCGCCAAAAACGACGCCGCGCACCTTTCTTTGTCCAAACAGATCTCCGAAAAGACCGCTTTAAGATACTATTACGCTTTGCTCGTCGGGAAACTCGCCTCGGACGAGGGGATCGTCGACAAGCCCATCGCGCGCAGTAAAAAGGATCGCAAGAAGATGGCGGTGGACGAAGGCGGGAGAAAGGCGGTGACCCTATATCGGGTGATCGAGAGATTCCCGGGTTACACCCTCGTCGAATGCGAACTTCGCACGGGACGTACCCACCAAATCCGCGTGCATATGAAGAGTATCGGACATCCCGTCGTCGGCGATCCCGTCTACGGCAAGGAAAGTCCGCTCGCGCCGCAAGGGCAGCTGTTGCACGCGCATAAACTTGTGCTTACGCACCCGACGACGGGGGAGCGCATGACCTTTGAAGCGCCGATCAACGAGGTGTTCGCCGCCGCATTGTCCAAACTCGGTTTTTCGGGAAAACTCTAAACTGTTTTTTTGATCTTTTCGTGGGCGTTCGGCTGAGCCGCCACGGTCATATAATCGGTGTAATAAACGAGACCGATTTTTTTGGCGGGATGACGCCTGACGTTTCTTCTTTCTGTATAATCCACTTCGACCTTTTGATCGCCTCGCCGCTCCGAATAGTAGGCGGCGATCTCTGCGGCGACCAGCAGGACGTCGTCGGGGATCTCTCCTTTATCCGCCTTTACGATCACGTGCGCGCCGTGCGACTTCGCCGCGTGGAGCCATAGATCGCGCTCTTTCGCCACCTTGAAGGTCACGAGTTCGTTCTGTAATCCGCCCTTGCCGCAGTAGATCGTATATCCGCGGATCTCAAAGGTCAGATAGGGGATCGCGCGTTCCTTTTCCTTTTTCTTGTTTTGACGTACGGTTTTCAAGATGCCCGATTCACGCATCTCCTCTTCGATCAAGGCGAGGTCTTCGGCGGACTCCGCCATCTTGATCTCCGCTGCGAGCGCTTCGTAGTAGAGGATATTGTCTTGATTCTGCTTTAAGAGGGTCTCGTTGATCTCCTTGCCGCGCTTGAGCTTTTGATAGCGCTTGAAGAGCTTTTGTGCGTACTCTTTCGGCGAGAGAACGGGGTCGAGGGAGATCGTGCGTTCTTGATTCAGATAATAGTCGTAGAGGGTGACTTCCTTGTCTCTTCTGTCGATTCGGTAGAGGTTGGTCGTGATCAGCTCTGCGCGAATGCGGATCTCTTCCGCCTCTTCCCCTTCGAGGAGTTTATCCGAGAGGGTGCGGACGGAGTTTTTCGCCTTTTTGATCGCGGCGTTCAGGGCGTGTTCGAGCGCTTTGGATCCCGCCTTCACGCGCGAAAGCCTATCCGCGGCGGTGAATACCTCGTCCGCGGCGTCGTTTAGCGAGGTCGTTCTTTCCGTATCCGCAGACGGACGCTCGTAGGGGTAAAAGTCCTGCGGCTCGCTCCTCTTCACGCAAGGGACGTAGTAGGGAGTAGGGCGTATGTTCGAAAAGGCGGCGGCGACCTCGGCGACGGAGCGGGGCGTTAGGCTTCCTTTCGCTCTTGCCGCGGCGAGGATCGCCTCTGCGCTCGGCGCCGCAATGCCGGCGATCTGTTTGACGAGGATGTCTTTGTAGTTGGCTTCGGATCCTTCTGCGAGTGCGGTCTCCACCGCGTCTGTGTCCCCGACGAACGGCTTGTTTTGTTCAGGTGGCAGATACCGTGCGCCGACCATGATCTGCCGCTTCTGCTTTTCGTCGGGGATCAGTTTGTATAAGGAATCGAGGATCCGTCTCTCGTCGTTCAAGAGGATGATATTGCTGTATCTGCCCATCAGTTCGCATACCAGCGTGAACTCCTCTTCGTCGAACAGTTCGTTCCGCGCGCTCATTTTGATCTCGATGATGCGGTCTTCGTGTTCGACCGATACCTTCTTGATGACGGCGGCGCCGACGTACTTTCTCAAAACCATCAGAAAGGGCGGGGCTGCGTACGGATTCTCCTTCTTATTCGTCGTCAAATGGATGCGAGGACTGTTCGGATTCGCGCTGATCACGAGCAAAAGATTCGTCCGTCCGTTGTAGACGGCGATCGTGATCTCGTCCTTTTCGGGTTCTGAGATCCTGCGGATCTTGCCCCCTGCGAGAGCGCCGTTGATCTCCGACGCAAGCGCGTTTAGCGTGATATAGTCGCTCGGCATATTGCAATTTTACCATAGCGGATTTTTATTATCAAGAAAATAATAATATAAATAATATTTTGCTTGCGAATCCGCGCTCGTTATGCTATTATATTTTTTGCAATTCTATACGGAGGATTAACCATGAGCAAAAAAACTGTTTTGAAACTTACCGTCTCCTGTGGCAACGAGAAAAAGGATTTCGAGCTTCCTTACGAGGTCAAGACCTCGCCCCTTACGGAAGTCTATACCTTTACCGTCGACGGCGATCTGTGGAGGATCTGCTCCGACTGCGCTTACGTGCAGAATAAGGGCAAGTTCAGCATCCTCGGATTCCGCAAAGGACACGTGCCCCGTTCCGTGATCGAACAGAATTACGGCAAGGACGTGTTCGTCGCCGACACCGAAGAAGTCGCGGTGAACGAAGTTTATAACGCGTTGATGGAGACCAAGACCGTCAACGTCGAGCGTCTCGCGATGCGTCCCGCTTTGGACGTTTCGGAGCTTGAGAACGGCAAAGTTACCTTCTCTCTGACCGTCGCCTATCTGCCCGAAGTGACCGAGCTCAAGTACAAGGGGCTCGACATCGAGAAGGTGAATCCCGACGTGGACGGCGCGGTGGAGCGCGAGATCGCGGCGGCGCGTGATCGTGCGGGTTACTGGAATAACGTCGAGCGCGCGGTGAAAGAGGGCGACCAGATCACGCTCGATTACAGCGGATCGATCGACGGCGTGAAGTTCGACGGCGGCACGGCGGAGAAGCAAAATCTCGTGATCGGCAGCGGCAGCTTCATTCCCGGATTCGAGGATCAGCTGGTCGGCACCAAGGCGGGAGACGAGAAGGACGTCGTCGTGACCTTCCCCGAGGACTATCACGCGAAAGATCTCGCGGGTAAAGAGGCGACCTTCGCTTGCAAGATCCATTCCGTCAGCGAGAAGGTCTTGCCCGAGCTGGACGACGACTTCGCGAAGGACGTCAGCGAGTTCGATACCTTCGACGCCTACAAAGAGGATCTCCGCAAGAAGGCGGAAGATCGCGAGGCGAAGAACGCCGAGATCGGCACGTCGAATCGCATCATCGAGGCGGTCATCAAGGCGAATCCCATCGAGCTGTCCGAGGCGCAGATCGAGAATCGCGCGAATAGAATGCTCGAGGATATGAAGCGTCAGATCGAGAGCAACGGCATTCCTTTCGCCACCTATCTCCAATACGTCGGCAAGACCGAGGCGGACATCGCGGCGGACTACAAGACCGAGGCGAAAGAGCGTGAACTCACGAACTTCATCATGAGCTACATCATCGAGAAGGAGAACCTGCAGGTCACCCAAGCGGATTTCGACGCGGCGATCGCGGTTCGCGCGGAATCTGCGGGCAAGAAACCCGGCGACTATCGTCGTGCGATGAAGCAGGAAGAGGCGGATTATATCCTCAATACCCTGATGACCGATAAACTTGTGAAGTTCTTGTCGGACAACAACAATCTGAAGTAATAAATCCGCTCGAATCGTCAATAAACTAATAAGCGAGGTATGCATATGGATAATGAAAAGATCCTCGGAACGCTCGTTCCGTACGTCGTGGATCAAACCAAGAATGGGGAGAGGTCGTACGACATCTTCTCCCGTATGTTGGAAGATCGTATCGTCTTCCTTTCCGGTCCCATCGACAACGCGATGGCTTCTCTCGTGGTCGCGCAGTTGATCTATCTCGAGGGGAAGGATCCCGAGAAGGACATCTTCCTTTATATCAACAGTCCCGGCGGCAGCGTCGTGGACGGTCTCGCGATCTACGATACGATGAACTATATCAAGTGCGACGTGAATACGATCTGCATCGGTGAGGCGATGAGTATGGGCGCGCTCCTGCTCTCCGCAGGTGCGAAGGGCAAGCGTTTTGCGCTTCCCAATGCCGAGATCATGATCCACCAGGTCCTCGTCTCCGGCGGGATCGGCGGTCAAGCCACCGACGTGGAGATCTATACCAAGCATTTGATGCGTAGCAAAAAGAGACTCAACGAGATCCTCAGCGAGTGTTCCGGTCAGCCGTACGAGAAGGTCTGCGAAGATACCGAACGCGATAACTTTATGACCGCAGAGGAAGCCCTCGAATACGGTCTGATCGACAAGATCTATAAAAGCAGACAACCCTCGGAGGCATAATGTCAGTTAAGTTTGAAGAAGAAAACAAGTGTTCCTTTTGCGGCAAAAAGAGCCTGGAAGCCAGGCGGATGATCGGCAGTAATGCCGGCGTCTATATTTGCGAAGACTGCGTCAAGCGTTGCGCCGATCTACTAAAGGACGAGGCGGATACCCTGCTCGAACAAGAGCGGGAGACTTTGCCCACGCCGCGCGAGATCAAGGAGAAACTCGACGAGTATATCGTCGGGCAGGACGAGGCGAAGAAGACCCTTTCCGTCGCTGTCTACAACCATTACAAACGCATCAGCAAGCAAATGGACTCTTCGGACGGCGTCGTGCTTGAGAAGAGCAACGTGCTTTTGCTCGGACCTACGGGTAGCGGCAAGACCTTGCTTGCCAAGACTTTGGCGAGCATCTTGAATGTGCCCTTTGCCGTAGCGGACGCGACCACCCTCACCGAAGCGGGTTACGTCGGTGAAGACGTCGAGAATATCCTCTTGAAGCTCATTCAAGCGGCGAATTACGACATCAAGCGCGCCGAACGCGGCATCGTCTATATCGACGAGATCGACAAAATCGCCAGGAAGGGCGAGAACGTCAGCATCACGCGCGACGTCAGCGGAGAGGGGGTGCAACAAGCGCTCCTCAAGATCATCGAGAGCACGGTCGCTTCGGTGCCTCCGCAAGGTGGCAGAAAGCACCCGCAGCAGGAGTGCTTGCAGATCGACACGACCAATATCCTCTTTATCTGCGGCGGAGCCTTCGTCGGGCTCGACAAGATCGTCAATAAGAGGAAGTCTACTTCGGGACTCGGATTCGGCGCCGACGTGGCGAAAAACGACGAATCCACCTATGCGGATATGATCAAGGACGTCCAACCGGACGACCTCATCAAGTTCGGCTTGATCCCCGAATTCGTCGGCAGGGTGCCGATCGTCGTCGGCTTGAACGCCCTGAACGAGGTCGCTCTCGTCAAGATCCTGACAGAACCGAAAAACGCCTTGACCAAACAGTATAAAAAACTATTCGGCTTCGATCACGTCGAGCTCGACTTCGACGAAGACGCGATCAGCGAAGTCGCGAAGAAAGCGATCGCCCTTAAAACGGGTGCGCGCGGTCTCAGGTGTATCTTGGAAGACGTGATGCTGGACGTAATGTACACGATCCCCGGCACCGACGACGTCGAAAAGGTCATCGTCACCGCAGACGCGATCAAGAAACTCGCGCCGCCGAAGGTGGTCAAGCGATCGGCATAACTTTTTTGGAGTACCGAAGATGGAGAATAACGAACAAACGCTCGGCGGGCAGAACGAACTCAAAGACCTTTATCCCGTCCTTGTCGGTTTCGGCAAGGCGATCCTTCCCGATACCGAAGTCGCTCTGAATATCGAAAAACGAATGTTCGAGGAGAAGTACACTTCTCTGCTCGTTCCCGGCGCTTTCTTCGTCGCGACGGATCGCGTGAACGACGGATCGGGGATCGGCACCCTCGTGCAGATCAATACCGTCGAACCCAAAGAGGACGTTCGCACTTTCCTCGGTCATTCTATACTCCGCGTAAAGCTCGAAGACGTCGCGTTTTTTAACGAGATCCCCTTTGCCAAGATCCTCGATTATCCCTACGAGAAGGACTGCGACGAGGATACGATCGCTTCGTACGGTAATATCATCTCCTCCGGCATTCATCGCCTGATCGCGATGAAGAATACGGACAAGGTGTATCGCGAGATCGCACCTTTCGACCTCAAGGATCCGAATCGATGGATCAATCGTTTCGGCCCCGCGTTCCCCACGGCGGATACCAACGCCTTGTTTTACGCTGAAAAACTTTCCGAACGCCTCGAGATCATCGCCGTCGCCATCGGCGTGATCCTTGATCAAAGCAAGATCCGTGACGAAATCGAGAAGAAGGTGCAGGAGAATATCGACAAGAGCCAACGCGAGTATTATCTCCGCGAAGAGCTCAAGGTCATCAACGAAGAACTCTACGGCGGCGAGGACGAGCGCGAAAAGTACGAGCAAGCGATATCCGAACTCAACGCCTCGGACGAAGTCAAGGACAAGCTGACGCGCGAACTCAATAAGATGCTCGCCTTGCAGACCGGTAGCCCCGAGAGCTTCGTATGCAAGAATTATCTCGATACTGTCCTCGCTCTCCCGTGGGGGAAATACAGCGAAGAGCGGGTCGACGTTCAAGAGGCTCGCAAGATACTCGACGAGGATCACTACGGGATCCAAGAGGTCAAAGATCGCGTGCTCGAGTATCTCGCCGTGCATGCGCTTGCGGGCGGCAATATCACGAATATTTTGTGTTTGGTAGGGCCCCCGGGCGTCGGCAAAACCTCGATCGTCGCCTCGATCGCGCGTGCTCTCGGCAGGGAGTACGTTCGCGCATCCCTCGGCGGCGTACACGACGAAGCGGAGATCCGCGGCCATCGCCGCACCTATATCGGCTCGATGCCGGGCAGGATCATCGCGGGCATCAAGAAGGCGGGTACTTCCAATCCCGTTTTCCTATTAGACGAGATCGACAAGCTCGGCGCCGACTATAAGGGCGATCCTTCCAACGCGCTCCTCGAGGTGCTCGATCCCGCCCAAAACTCCACCTATCAAGACCACTATATCGATCTGCCGTTCGATCTTTCAAAGGTGATGTTCATCACGACGGCGAACACCCTCTCGACGATGTCGAGACCCTTGCTCGACCGTATGGAGATCATCGAGCTCGGCAGCTATCTCCCCGAGGAGAAACATCAGATCGCCGTTCGTTTCCTCGTTCCGAAACAACTTGCAAAATATCATCTCGACGAGGATAAGGTCGTGATCACGGACGACGCGATCGACGCGATCATTCGATTCTATACGCGAGAAGCGGGCGTACGCCGTTTGGAGCAGTTGATCGGCAAGATCCTTCGCAAGGTCGCCGTCGCGATCTGCGGCGGAACGGAGCGGGTGGTCGTGGATCAAAGTAACCTCGAGAGTTATCTCGGCATACCCAAGTTTATCGAGTCCGACGCGATCAAAGAGAGCAAAGTCGGCGTCGTGCACGGCCTCGCTTGGACGGAAAACGGCGGCGAACTATTGGACGTCGAATGTTTGCTGATCCCCGGTAAGGATAAAAAGATCGTGACGGGCAACCTCGGCAACGTGATGAAGGAATCGGTGGAGATCGCCTTGTCTTGCGCCCGCTCTTTCGCCGCGAGGGAACTCGGGCTGACTGCCGACCTCTCGGACAAGGATCTGCACGTGCATTTCCCCGACGGCGCCGTTCCGAAAGACGGGCCTTCGGCAGGGTGCGCGATCTCGACGGCGATCCTTTCCGCGATCACGGGGAAACCCGTCAGAGGCGACTACGCGATCACGGGCGAACTCTCGCTCGTCGGGCGCGTGATCCCGATCGGAGGCGTGAAGGAGAAATGCGTCGCCGCATTCAGGAATGGGATAGATAAAGTTATCTTGCCGAGCGAGAATCGCAAGGACGTCGCGGACATTCCGGAAGGGCTCCGCGAGCGCATCACCTTTACCTACGTCGATACGGCGGAAGAAGTCTATAAGATCCTATTGGGTTTATGATCGTCAAGAATGCGGAATACGTGACCAGCATCACGACCAAAAAGCTCTTTGACGGCACCGCACCCGAGATCGCGATCGCCGGTCGTTCCAACGTCGGCAAAAGCTCCTTTATCAATATGCTGACGGGGCGCAAGAAACTGGCGCGTTCTTCCTCGGAGCCGGGGCGTACCCGTATGCTCAACTATTTTTCGATCAACGGCGGCGAACTCTATCTCGTCGATCTCCCCGGTTACGGATATGCCAAGGTCCCCGACAAGGCTAAGGACTCGTGGAAAGGACTCATCGAATACTATCTCCGCAACAGTCGCAATTTGAAACTCGTCGTTTTGATCGTGGACATTCGCCACGAGCCGTCCGACCTTGATCTGCAACTCGCCGAATACCTTGCCTACTATAAGATCCCTTATCTGATCGTCGCCACCAAGGCGGATAAGCTGTCGAAAGAGGGCAGAAAAAGGGCACTTGCCGTGGTCGCCGAAGCCTTCGGCATAGAGGTTAGCGCCCTCTACGTCGCGTCCTCGCTCTCGGCTATCGGGCGCGAAGAGATCCTCGCCGCGGTGGATGCTTACCTTTGATACCATTCCCCCCTTATAACGCACGAATCATCGCCTCTTTTCATATAATTCAGTAGTAATTATCAAAGGAGGTAATTTTATGTCTTTTTCCAATAACGTTCGACCCGACCGTATGCCCGGACCGATCGTGGGGAACGCCGCGAACGGACTGTGCGAAAAGGTCTGTATCGAAGTGAAAAAGGTCTTCGACGCTTGTATCAAGCAAGAGACCCTTTCGGATCAGCTCATCACGCTCTCGGGCACCACGCCCGCCGACGTTCAGCAACCCTTCACCTTCGTCAGCGCGCGCAGTTCGTCCTCTCTGGGAACCATCAGCGATCTGACCGTTACGCCGACCGCCGAGACCCCCGGTTGCAGCAGGGTGCAATGCTCTGTCGAGATCCCGCTTTCGGTGTCCTTTACCGACGCGAACGGCACCTCTGCGGTGGGTACGAGCACCTTGTCTCTCACGAGGGACGTTCTCTTGCGCGTACCGGAGCCGTCCGTGATCCCCTACGAGATCGTGGCGGTCGTCAACGCCGTCTCGGCAGAAGGCACCTACGTCTCGGACGGTCAATTCTCGATCACTTTGTGCGTGACCGTCATATTGAAGGTCGTGATGGACGTCGAATTGCTCGTGCCGTCCTACGGCTACTGCTACATACCGCCTTGTCAGGAATATCAGGAAGAGATCTGCGAAGGCTTCTTCGATCTGCCTCTTTTCCCGAGATAAAGCGAAAGCATGACCCGCGTTTGCGTGAAAGTATTGATTACGCGCGCGGGTTATGCTAAAATATAAATATGGTATTCGCTATTTCCGACCTTCACCTCGGTACTTGCGTGGACAAGCCTATGGACGTCTTCGGCAAGAAATGGGAAGGGCACTTTGAGAAGATCGCGCGCGATTGGCGCGAGAAAGTCGGAGAGGACGACGTCGTCTTGCTCGCCGGAGATTTCTCGTGGGCGATGACGCTTGACGAAGTCAAAGAGGATCTCACAGCCGTCGCCGCTTTGCCCGGCAAGAAGGTGATCTTGAAGGGAAATCACGACTATTGGTGGCAGTCTCTTTCCAAGGTAAAGGGCGTCCTGCCGAAGGACTTTTTCGTCGTGCAGAACGACGTCGTCCGCATCGGCAAATACCTCTTTTGCGGCACGCGCGGTTGGACGAGCGAGAGCGAGGCGGAAGAGGACAAGAAGATCTTTGCCCGCGAGGTGATCAGGCTGGAGCTTTCCCTCAAGGAGATGGAAAAGCAACGCGGGGAAGGGGACGTCGTGATCGGTATGGCGCACTATCCCCCCTTCGATCTGACGATGCGACCCACGCCCGTTACGGAGCTCTTTCATCGCTATGGCGTCGAGAAGGTCGTCTATGGACATTTGCACGGCAACGTCTACGCGAAGCGTAAGGTTTTTCTCGACAATGCTACCTACTATTTGACCAGTTGCGACCTCGTCGATTTCACTCTCGTCCCCATATCGGACTGAGTCTCCATTTTTGACCATTTTTGACCCCGAAGGCGGCTCTGCGCCTCTTTTGTCGCCCCTTGGAGCGCATTTTCAGGGGGTAACGCCCACTCCAAACGCTGTTTTCTGAAATTGTCATCCATTTGATTTTCACCCAAAAAACACAATATATTGTGGTTTTCATTTTATACAAACACAATATATATTTTTTTCGAAAAAAATCCGATTTTTTCAAAAAAATAGTGGATAAAAATGGATGATTTGTGTTATAATGTGGGCAAAGGGGGAGAATTGTACCTTGCGAGATTTTATCAGCGGCACATATCGATATCAGATCGACGATAAAGGCAGGATCCGTATTCCCGCGAAGATCAAGAATCTTCTCGGCGAGAAACTATGGATCAGCGTCGGCGATCAAGAGAATCTCGTAATCTACACCGAGCAGATGATCGACCAGCTGTACGACAAGTACGGCAAGCTCGAGTCGGACGACCCCGCTTATCGCAAACAGCGTTATATTTTCGCCAATACCTTCCGTTTTCAAGGCGATTCGCAAGATCGCTTTCAGATCCCGCAGATCCTGCGCGATTTGATCGGGCTCAAGAACGAAGCGCTCTTCGTCGGTATGGCGAACAGGGTAGAGATCTGGCGCGAAGACACCTATCTCGAGACCTTGGCGCAAGATAATCCGAATCGCATCATTCGACGCAGCGAGGGAAATTGATGATCGAGTTCCGTCACGTTCCCGTACTGCGGGATGAAGTGATAGCGGCGCTCGCGATCAAGCCGGATGGCAATTATCTCGATTGCACGCTCGGCGGGGGCGGTCACAGCGCGGAGATCTTGTCTCGGCTGAAAGGCGGTCACCTCTATGCGGTAGACAAGGACGAAGACGCGCTGACGCACGCAAAAATCCGTCTCGGAGATGCGCCTACCTACATAAGATCCGACTTCAAGGATGCGATCGCGACTTGGCAGGGCGAAGCGCTCGACGGCGTCTTGATGGATCTCGGGGTCAGTTCCTATCAACTCGACACGCCGGATCGCGGATTCTCCTATCGATTCGACGCACCGCTCGACATGCGGATGGATCGCGATTCGAAGCTGACGGCGGAAATGGTCGTAAACGACTATTCGGAGAAAGAATTGATCGACGTCTTCTATAAATACGGCGAAGAACCGTACGCGAGGAAGATCGCCGCGAATATCGTGAAAGAGCGTAAGAAGGCTCGTATCGAGAGGACGGCCGAGCTCGTCGCCATCATCGAGCGAAGCATCCCGCCCAAGGCAAGATACGGCGGCTCCCATCCGGCGAAAAGGGTCTTTCAAGCGATCCGTATCGAGGTGAACGGCGAGTTGTCGGGACTGTACGAATCGGTGCTTGCCGCGATCAAACTCCTGAAAAAGGGGGGACGGATCGCGATCATCACCTTCCATTCCCTCGAGGATCGGATCGTGAAACAAGCTTTCAAATACGCGTCGCTGAGTTGCGTCTGTCCGCCGAAGTCACCGATCTGCACTTGCGGCAAGGTCAGCGAAGTGAATATCCTGACGGGCAAGCCGATCTTGCCGTCGGATACGGAACAAGAAATCAATCCGCGATCCAAGAGCGCGAAACTCAGGGTCGCAGAGAAAAGGATATAGGAATATTAAAAGGGGGAGTGAATACAATGTATAATGACGAACGCGACAGATACGGATATGATCAAAATCAAGACTTTTCCGCGCGCAATCGCTACACTCGTTACGACTACGAAAGGGGCTATGAGGAAGAGAGAAATCGCACTTCCGACTCTTACCGTGACTCCCTACAGAGCTCCTTGGAGAGACCTGCCGCACGTCCCCGTCTCGATCGCTCGGACGAGGCTCGTTACGACTGGTATCGCAACTCGAACAGAGGGGAGCGAAACAACTACGATAAGTTCTTGGACGACAAGCACGTTCAACCGAAAGCGCCCTCTAAAAAGAGACGTACCTGGGTCGTCGCGATGCTTCTGGTCGTCTTCGTTGCGATCTTAGCTACGACCATCGCCGTGATCGGCGTGGACGGAAAGGGGGTAGTGAAGCCCCAAGCGCTGACCGTCGAATCCCTGACCGCGAGCGTTGAAGGCGCGTTGCTTTCCGGTAACGACGTTGCCGCAGCGGAGATCGAGGTGGAAAAGCAAGTCGCTCTCGGCGGAGAGAACTACATTCTCTTGAAAAGCGGCGAACTCGTCGCCGTTGAGGTACCCGCGCAAACCGTAGTTACGCCCGAAAAAGAAAAAGGCTTCGACAAACTTTGCAGTTGGTTGAACGGGGTATTCGGAGGCTGACCGAAGGTTGAATCCATCACAATTTCAAATCAAAAGAAGGTTATTTGCAACGATGATGCTGATAACCTTTATTTTTTTATCCGTCGCAGGAAAGCTGGTATATTTGCAGGTCGTCAAGGGACGTTCTTTGCAGGCGAAAGCCCTAGATCAATGGACGAGAGACGTTCCCCTCGGAGCCGTCAGAGGGAATATCCTCGATTGTAACGGTTGCATTCTTGCAGGATGCAATACGACCTATACTCTCTACGTTCGCCCCAATGCGACCTCGTCTGTCGAGCGAAGCGCCGAGGCGATCTCGACTGCTCTTGGCAGTGACTACGGCGAGATCCTTGAAAAGATCTCGAAAAAGGGCATTTCCGAGATCACGGTAGCAAAAAAGGTCTCCAAAGAGCAGATGCGAGCCGTAGAGGAGAGCGGGGTAGACGGCGTCTATTTCGGCAGAGAGGTCGAGCGCTACTATACCTACGGCGAATATATGTCCCAACTCCTCGGTTTCGTCGGCGCCGACGGGGACGGTCAGGCGGGACTGGAGAGTTATTACAATACCTATTTACGTGGGCAGGACGGCAAGGAACTGACCGAAACAGACCTGATCGGCAAGGAACTGTCGGGAGAACTTGCCTACTTGCCCGCGACAAATGGTCAAAACGTCAAGCTTACGATCGACGCCTCGATCCAATTCTTTGCGGAAAATGCGGTGAAATCCGCACTTCTCGAATATAACGCCAAGAGCGCGAACGCCGTCGTGATGAATGCGAAGACGGGGGCGGTGCTCGCGATGGCGCAAGCCCCTTCCTTCGATCCGAATACGCCGGATCGGTCGGACGTGTCCTCTCTGTTCCAAAAGATGAAACTCAACGCGATCTCCTCGGTCTACGAACCGGGGTCGACTTTCAAGATCATGACGACGGCGATCGCTCTTTCCCTCGGCGTGGTCAGCGAGAAGGATCGCTTTTACTGCGCGGGCGGTCGGGTCGTGGACGGCAAGCGTATTCGCTGTTGGAAATCCATCGGGCACGGCAGTCAGACCTTCGCGGAAGGGGTTCAAAACAGTTGCAACTGCGTCTTTATGGCGCTCGCTGAGAGGATCGGTGCGGACAGAATGTACGACTACTTTTCTCGTTTCGGGCTGACCGAGAAAACGGGGATCGACTTCGTCGGAGAAACGTCGTCCATTTTGCTTGATCTTGAGAAAGTCAAGCCCGTGGACGCGGCGCGTATCGGCTTTGGCCAGGCGATCGCGATCACCCCGATGCAGCTCATTCGCGCAACGGCGGCAGCGGTGAATGGAGGAATGCTCGTGACGCCGTATCTTATGGAAGCGGTTTTGGACGACGAAGGACGCACGATCCTCAGGACTTATCCCTCGAGCGGGAGAGAGGTCTTATCCGCGGAGACGAGCGCAACGGTCAGAAAGCTCCTTCGGAACGTCGTCTCTCTCGGAAGCGGCAAACTCGCGGGGGTGGTGGGTTATTCGATCGGCGGCAAGACGGGCACGGCGCAAAAGTACGAAAACGGCGCGATCGCAGCAGGTAAGTACGTCTCGTCCTTTATCGGATTCAGCACGGTAGAGGACCCGGAATATATCGTCTACTTTATGGTGGACGAACCGCAGGGCTATCGTTATTACGGCAGTTTGGTCGCGGCTCCGTACGTCGGGCAGATCTTTTCAAAGATCTTTGAATACAAAAAGATCGCGGCGAGTGAAGAGATCGATCCGATCACTTATTTTGAAATGCCCGATTTGATGGGTTTGACGGCGGGCGAAGCGTCTCGCGTCGCCGAACAACTCGGATTACGCCTCGAGATCGTGGGGATCGGCGGCTACGTCATCGCCCAATATCCGAGCGCAGGGGAAGTAACAAGCAGTCGCGGCGTCGCACTCGTTACGCTGTCGCAGGAGGGGATATGAAAGCAACGGAACTGTTTACCGACGTCGTCGTGAAGGGGATATATAATTTCGGAGAAGCGGAAGTCACCGCGATCTCCGCAGACAGCCGCACTTGCCCGAAAGGCGCGCTCTTCGTCTGTTTGACGGGTGGGGAGAAGGACGGACACGATTTCGCCGCGGAAGCGCAAGAAAGGGGTGCCGTCGCGATCCTTGCCGAGCGCAGGGTCGAGGGGATAACGGTGCCGCAATTCCTCGTCAAGGATACACGCGAAGCCTTTTCTACGGTCGCGGCAAACTTTTATGGGAATCCGTCCGAGAAAATGAATATCGTTACCGTCGTCGGCACCAACGGCAAGACTTCTACGGTCGAGATCTTGTCTCGGATCTTCGCTCGTGCGGGGAAACTCTCCGCGACGATCGGTACCCTCGGCTACAAGATCGGCGAAGATCGCAGGGCGGGAGTCTTGACCACGCCGGATCCCGTCGAACTTCAGCGCACGCTGTCCGAGATGGCGACTCGCGGCGTCCGTTACGTCTTTATGGAAGCCTCGGCGCACGCGATCTACTATCGCAAGCTCGCGGGGATCAAGGCGAAGGCGGCGATCTTCACCAACTTGACGCAGGATCACCTGGACTTTTTCGGTTCGATGGAGAGGTATGCGGATACCAAGCTTTCGTATTTTCGCCCCGACAATACGGCGATCGCTTTCGTAAACTCCGACGACGAATACGGGCGTAGGATCTTACGAGCCGAATCCGTCCCTACGATCTCCTACGGACTGGACAATCCCGCCGACGTTTTCGCGATCAACGTCGAAGAAGGGGCAAGCGGGCTCTTATTCACGATCAACGCCTACGATAGGATCGCTCGGATCGAGACTCCCTTATGCGGCAAATTCAACGTATATAACGTAATGGCGGCGACTGCGGCGGCGATGTATCTCGGTGTGGACTTGCCCGTTATCGCGGATGCGCTCAAACAGATGCGCCCCGTGCCCGGACGATACGAGTCTCTCACGATCCGCGGTCGGCGGGTCATCGTGGATTTTGCCCACACGCCGGACGGTCTCGAGAACTTGCTTTCGTCAGTCGAGAAGGAAGGTGGCGGCAGGTTGATCACGGTCTTCGGTTGCGGCGGCGATCGCGACAAAGGGAAGCGCCCGATCATGGGGCGGATCGCGGCGGATCACTCGGATTATGTGATCATCACGGACGACAATCCGCGCAGCGAGGACGAGCTTGCGATCGCCGAGGAGATACGCGACGGCATCCTTGCTGACAGCACGACCGAGATCGTGCTCGATCGCAGGCAGGCGATCCGTCGCGCCTTCGAGTTGTCCGAAGCGGGCGATCGGATCGTGATCGCGGGGAAGGGACACGAAACCTCGATCGAGATCAAAGGAGAACGAATCCCGTATAACGATCTCGCTTTTTTGCAAGAATTGTATCGGTAGGTGGATCTTGGATACGGGCATTCTCATTCGCGCGCTCTTGGCGCTCATACTCTCTTTCTTTCTGGCGCTGCTCCTCTCTCCGCTCGTGATCTCGGGCGCGAGGAAACTGAAGGCAGGGCAGCCGATCCTCTCTTACGTCGAGCAGCACGCGGCGAAGGCGGGCACGCCGACCTTCGGTGGATTGATCTTTTTGTTACCGTGCTTTTTGACCACGCTCGCGTTCGGTTTGTCGGATGGGCTGTCCGTCGGGTCGATCGCTTCCTTCGTGATGCTTTCCTTTGCGGTGCTCGGCTTTTTGGACGACTTTATCAAGATCCGTACTCGCGACAACCAAGGGCTCCGTCCCTATCAAAAGATCATCGGACAAGCCGCCATCGCCGTGATCGTCGCGGTCTATGCCTACAAGACCCCTTCGATCGGCAGTAGTATCTATCTGCCGTTTTACGCCGATTCGGTCGATTTCGGCGTTTGGTATATCCCCTTCGCGGTCTTTCTCTATCTTGCGCTCGCCAATTGCGTCAACCTGACCGACGGACTCGACGGGCTCGCCTCGGGTTGCAGCGTCGTATATTGCTTCACCTATGCCGTCGTGGTCGTACTCTCGATGCGATCTTCGGACGGAGATCCGACGCTCCTGTTTTTCATTGCGGCGTTGATCGGCGGAGTGCTTGCCTTTCTCCTCTTCAACACCAATAAGGCGTCGATCTTTATGGGCGATACGGGCTCGCTCGCCCTCGGCGGAGCCTCTGCGGTCGTCGCTCTCTTCTCGAAACAACCCTTTTTGGTGCTGTTCGTCGGCATAATGTACATCGTGTCCGGCATATCCATCATTATGCAAGTAGCCTACTTTAAGGCGACGCACGGAAAACGCATCTTTCTGATGGCGCCTTTCCACCATCATTTGGAAAAGAAGGGTCTCGGGGAAGCCAAGATCTGCGCGATCTACACGACGATCACCCTCTTGATGGGGATACTTGCGATCATTTCGACGGTATTGGGGGCGTATGGAATACACGGATAGAAAAGTCATCGTTTTGGGACTCGGTAGGACGGGAGAAGCCATGAGATCCTTTCTTGCGGCGAGAGGGGCGACGGTCGAGGTCTACGACGACCATCTCTCGGACGGCAAGGGGGCGGATCTTTGCGGCGCGTTCGATTTCGCCGTGATCAGTCCCGGGTTTCCGCCTTCCAATGCGGTTGCTCGCCGATTGAGAGAGCAGGGGGTGCCGATCCTCTCCGAACTCGATCTTGCCTACATACATTGTCCTTCCGATCGGATCTACGCCGTCAGCGGCACCAACGGCAAGACCACGACCGTAACCATTCTCAATGAAATGCTTTCCTCTGTGGGGGCGAGCCACCTCGTCGGGAACGTCGGCACTCCCTATATCTCCGCAGTCGATCGGATCTCCCCAAAGGACGCGGTCGTCGTCGAAGTAAGCAGTTTCCAGATCGAACAAAGTTCGGTTTTCCGTCCTCGCGTCGCCGCGCTGACCAACGTCGGCGAGGATCACCTGGACCGTCATCACGACGTAGAGATCTATCGCAAACTCAAATTGTCGTTTGCGAAACGTGCCGGAATCGCCGTTTTGAATCGAGACGATCCTGTCCAAGACGAAGTTCGGGGGATCGGCTATTCGCTCCTTTCTCCGAACGCCGATTATTTCCTCGACGGTCGATCGATCGTTGCGGGCGGGAAGGCGTTTAGGCTCCCCGAACCTTCCCGAGGAGAAGCCTTCGATCGTGATTTTTTATGCGCGTTCGCGGTCGCGTGTGTTGCGTACGGGTATAAAAGCAACTTTCTATCCGCCTACGAAAGGGTGGTCGTTCCGCGTTTTCGGTTTGAAAGGATCGGGACGATATGCGGCGCGACGGTCATTAACGACAGTAAGGGGACCAACGTGGACGCCGCGCTATTTGCGCTGTCCTTGTGTAAAGGTAGGACTGCGATCATTCTCGGCGGGAGCGATAAGGGCGAGGATTATGCGCGATTGATGAGAGGAATAGGGAGCGCGGAGCGGATCTATTTGGTCGGCGGAAACGCGATGGAGCTCTATCTCGCCGCAGGGCAAGAGACGAGGAAAAAGTGTCTGCCGATGGCGGATCTCGAGAGTGCGGTCGCGCATTTCGTTTCCGACCCTCTGAATACCTTGCTCTTCTCTCCCGGGTGCGCTTCTTTCGACCGCTATCACGATTACGAGGAAAGGGGGAGAGACTTTGATGCGATCGTCGAGAAATACCGCGGCAATTGACCCAAGGCGGGCTCTGCCGCAAATAGACGGCGTGTTGCCGTCGTTTCGTGCCCGCGCAAATCGTGCGCGTTACTATGTCATCATCGGACTTACCCTCTTTCTCTCTCTCTTCGGACTCGTGATGATCTACAGCGCGAGCAGTTACGCAGCGGAACGCTCGTTCGGCGACCCCTTTTACTATGTAAAAAAGCAGGGTATCGCGCTCTTCGTCGGTTGCGCGGCGATGTACGGCAGCTCGCGGCTCGACCCTTTTACCTTGAAAAAGATCCGTTTCGTGATCCTGTCGATCTCCTTTGCGCTGCTCGGCGTGATCTTTCTGCCCGGCGTCGGGGTGGAGAGCTACGGTGCGAGACGGTGGATCAATCTCGGATTTATGACGATGCAACCGTCCGAGATCGCGAAGTTCGGCTACGTGATCTACGCCGCATCCTATCTTTCAGACCACGGCGTCGACACGTTTCGGAAACTCTTTGCGTTGGCTTTGCCGGGCGGTCTGATGTGCGTCCTTATCATGCTCGAACCGAATATGAGCATCACGATGTGCGTGCTCGCGGTGATGCTGTTTATGTTGCTCGCCGGCGGCGTTTCGGGCAAGAAACTCCTCTTTCTCATCCTCCCCGCGCTCTTGCTCGTACCTGTACTGATCTTGATAGAACCTTACCGATTGAAACGCTTGATGGCGTTCCTCGATCCGTGGGCGTCACCCAAAGCGGAAGGTTACCAGTTGATCCAATCCTACTATGCCCTTTGCCGCGGCGGATTGTTCGGCGTGGGGCTGTTCCAAAGTCGACAAAAATACCTCTTTCTCCCTTTTGCGGAATCCGACTTTATCTTCTCGATCATCGGGGAAGAGCTCGGACTCTTCGGTGCGATCGGGATCATGCTCGTATTCGGTCTCCTCATCTTTCTCGGATTTCGCACGGCGGCGCGTGCGGCCACGCGTTTTGAGTCTCTCCTCGCGGCGGGCGTGACTTCGGTCATCGCGATCCAAAGCGTGGTCAATTTCGCTGTCGTGACCGGGTGCATTCCGCCGACGGGACTGCCGCTCCCCTTCGTCAGCGCGGGCGGGAGTTCGCTCGTCAGCTTTATGGCGGCGACGGGGATCCTTCTTTCCGTCGAAAGGAGAGGTGGCAACTTTTTCTCGAAGGACCATAGTATGTAGTATCTTGCTTTCGGGAGATAGGTATGAGCAAACTGTTGATCAAGGGCGGGCGACCGCTTCGAGGCGAAACGGAGATCAAAGCGGCGAAGAACGCGGTGTTGCCGATCCTTGCGGCGACCCTTCTGACGGAAGAGCCGTGCGAGATACATAACGTTCCCGTCATTGCGGACGTAGATAATATGCTGAAGATCTTGCGGAGCGTCGGCTCTGCGGTCGAGTTTAGGGAAGGGGTGATTTCCGTATGGAATCGCGATGCGACGGGGTATAACGTGCCGACCGAGCTTGCGAAGGAACTTCGCTCTTCCTTTTTCTTACTGGGTCCGATCCTCGCGAGGCATCGTCGGGCGATCGTCGCCTACCCGGGCGGGTGTGACATCGGCGTTCGTCCTCTCGATATTCACTTAAAAGGTCTGTCCGAAATGGGGATCGCCATCGAGGAAAGCCACGGCATGATCTACTGCGACGGCACGAGACTGCACGGCGCGGACGTCGCTCTGGACTTCCCGAGCGTGGGCGCCACCGAGAACCTGATGATGGCGGCTGCTCTCGCAAAGGGGAGAACGCGCATCTTCAACGCGGCGAAAGAACCGGAGATCGTGGATCTGCAATCTTTCCTACGCGCTCTCGGCGCAAAGGTGGACGGGGCGGGGGGAGACCGCATCGAGATCGAAGGGGTGGAGAAACTTCACGGCGCCGTCTACACCCCCATCCCCGACCGTATCGTAGCGGGGACGATCCTGATCGCGGGGGCGACTTGCGGCGGCGAAGTCACGGTCACTCACGTCGTACCCGATCATTTGGACGCGCTTTTATTCAAATTGAATAAATCCTCTTGCCATTTGTCCGTCAATGGTGATAGAATAACTATACGTAGCGATTCTCGACCGCGTCATTTCGATAAACTGGAGACGCAGCCTTATCCCGGGTTTCCCACAGATCTGCAGTCCCAAATGATGGTTATGATGTGCGTTTCGGAAGGAACGGGATTGATCGTCGAGAATATCTTTGAGACGAGATATCGCATCGTGCGCGAGCTCATCAAGATGGGAGCGCGTATCACGGTGAAGGATCGGACGGCGGTGATCCGCGGCGTTCGCTCCATCGAAGGCGCGTCCGTCTCCGCGGGCGACCTCAGGGGCGGCGCGGCACTCGTGATCGCAGGGCTCAAAGCAGAAGGCTATACGACGATAGATAACGTGTCGCATATCGACAGAGGTTACGACGCGATCGAGAGGATATTTGCTTCCCTCGGAGGAGAGATAAGTAGGCTGAGATGAGAAGGTCTAAAGCGGTAATCGGTATATTCGTAGCGCTGATTTTGGTCGTTTTGACGATCGTGGTTTTGGCGTTTACCGTCTTTATCGTGCGCGACGTCGAGGTCGAAGCGGCGGTCTCTTCTCATTTGATCGACGCGGAGAAGATCATCGAGTCGAGTGAGCTTTCTCGCGGCGACAGCATCATTTCGATCAATAAATCCAAGGTCATCGCAAATATCGAAAAGGACAACCCCTACGTCGAGATCACGAACGTCGTGCGCGACTTCCCGAGCAAGGTCGTCATCTACGCCACCATTCGCACGGGAATCATGATGGTGCCTTCCGAAGACGGGAGCATCGCCGCGATCATCGATTCGTCCGCGAAGGTCTTGAACGTCGTTTCTTCCTTAGAAGCGGAGAAGGCGGGTGTGACCTCCGTCAAGGGCGTCAGTTTCAAGGTGCCCGAGGACGGTGCGCTGTCTTTGATCGGTTCGACGGTCTCTTTTACGAATGAGTCCTGCGGCACGATGCTGAGAAACATCGCTACCGCCGCGGCGGATCCCGCTCTCGACATCGCGGGCACGGGCTTCCGCACCTTCTTTAAGTCGATCGAGTTCGTGACGGGTGAGGGGATCACGGCGTACGTCAAGACCAATAAAGGCGTCACTCTCGTGCTCGACAGCACCCTCTCTACTTCGATCTATCAGCAGCTTTATATGTGTATGTACGTTTATGCGTCCGAGGATACGGGCGTCGACAGAACGCGCGGGTATATCGTGTTGGATCGCGATTCGGAGTTGACTGCTTATAAATGGGTGGAGTCTCTCTCCGATCCCGCTTGATTTTTTTTCTGTTTTTTCATCTTGACTTTATAATTATATTATTATATAATATAGTGAACTAAGGAGGAGATTATGTCGCTGTCGTCCGATGTGGTCGTGATCGATATCGGTTCCAGGAGCATCTGCGCTTATGCCGCGGAACGTATTTCCGACGACGCCTTTTCGGTCAGATCCTACTGTGAGACCGAATACGACGGCTATACGGAAGGACGATGGAATCGGGCGGATACTCTCTTGCCGTCGATCTGCAAGTTGCTTGACAAGACAGAGCGGACGGTAGGTCAGAGCAAGACCGTTTACGTCGGCATTCCCGCCGACTTTTGCATCGTGCGTTCGATCTACGACAAGATCTCTTTCCCCAAGGCGAAACGCATTACGCGCGGCGATCTCGAAGAGATCTACGAGACCAACGATCCTTTCTCGGGGAGCGACGCGGAGACCATCGCGGTCTCGCCGATCCTTTTTTTAGACGACAAAGGAGAGCGGCTCTCGGATCCGATCGGTCACGCGACTACCTTTTTGAAGATGCGGATCACCTTTATCGGTGTAAAGAAGGAGATCCTCGATGAACTGCGTGACGGGATCACGGCGCGCGGCGTCAAGAAGGTCGCCTTTATCCCTTCGGAGTTTGCGGCGGCACGCGAGCTCTTTTCAAAAGAGGAACGCGAGGTCGGGATCCTGCTTGCGGATATTGGCTACACGGCGACCTCGATCTTGCATTTGTCGGGTGACGCGCTCTTGGAGATGCGTACCTTCGCGCTCGGCGGCAGTATGATCCCCGTCGGGCTGGCAAATCGTTTCGACATGCCGTATCGCGTCGCTTCCGCCTTCGTCCCGAGGATCAATCTCGGATATAAGGATGAAGGGGACTACTCGATGAAATACGACGCTTCGACCTACGTTTGTCCCGTCGGCGAAGCGAATGCGGTCACGAAGGAGTGCATCGATTGTATCGCCCTCTACTTGAGTCGTGCGATAGAATCCTTCAAGTACGAAGTCCCGCTCGGCGCCACCTTGTACGTGACGGGCGGTGGGTTATGCGACATTAGGCTGGCTCGGGAGTATCTCGCGAAAGCACTCGGGAGAAGGGTGGAGTTCGTCCAACCCACGACGCCGAGTTTCGCCAAGCCGTATTTCTCGACGGCAGTCGGCTTGATCCGCGAGGCGATCGCGATGCAGCGAAAAGAAAGATTCAGCTTTCTCAGAAGGCTTTTTAACATATAGGAGGTTCAGGTTATGGACGAGAATATTTCTACGGAAAATATCACCGAAACGCCGGAAGCGGCTACGGAAGAGACCGCCTATCCGTGCGGCAACTTCGATCCCAATGACGTCGAGCTCAAAGGGAAGGTCTGCAAGATCCTCGTGATCGGTGTCGGCGGCGCGGGTAACAACGCGGTCAATCGCATGATCGACGCGGAGATTACCAGCGCGGAGTTTGCCGTGGCGAATACCGATATGCAGGACCTTATGTCCAGCATCACGGATTCGAGGATGAAGATCCTGCTCGGTCGCACCACCACCAAGGGGCTCGGCGCGGGGTCCAATCCGAGCATCGGCAAAAAGGCGGCAGAGGAGAGCGACAGCATCATTCGCTCGCTGTTAAAGGACGTCAACTTGCTCTTTATCACCGCGGGTATGGGCGGTGGCACCGGCACGGGCGCGGCGCCCGTGATCGCGCGTATCGCACACGAGATGGACATTTTGACCATCGCCGTCGTCACGACACCCTTCAAGTTTGAGGGCGAACGCCGTATGGCGCAAGCGCAGGCGGGTATCAACGAGCTCAGCGAATACGTCGACACCCTTTTGGTCGTTCCGAACGAAAAGCTCCGCGACCTGATGCCCAAGGGCACGAACCTGAAAGAAGCCTTTGCCTATGCCGACGAAGTGCTCCGCCAGGGCGTGCAAGGCATCTCGGATCTCATCGTAAAACCCGCGTTGATCAATCGCGATTTCGCGGACGTCAAGACGGTCTTGAAAGAAAAAGGTTTCGCCCATATCGGCATCGGCGTCGCGCAGGGAGAGAGAAGGGTGCTCGAAGCGGTCGAGAAGGCCGTGCACAATCGTTTGCTCGAGACCGACATCAGCGAGGCGACCGCCGCGATCCTCTTCGTCAACGGCGGCTCGGATATGAGCCTTGACGAAGTCAACGAAGCGGGCGATCTCGTCCGTGAGGCGATGAATCAAGGGCATCTGATCTTCGGTGCGGACATTACTCCCGAATATGAAAACCGCTTCGGCGTGACCATCATCGCTACGGGATTCAAGGCGGGCGGACAGAGACCGCAACCTCGCTTTACCCAGTCCAGGATGCCGTTCCCCAATACGCAGAGGCCCGCTTCCGTATCGCAGACCACCTTGCCCCCGATGCCCGAGCGTCGTCCGCAACCGAATATCCCCGTTGCACCCGACGAGTCCGATGGACGCATTCGTGTTTCGGACAAGGAACTCCCGCGTTTCTTGCGTGGAAATAAGAACTGATCGACAGTCTTTTTGGGCGTTTCGCTTCCCGGCGAGACGCCTTTTTTTGCGGTTATTTTCTTTTAGATAGGACATAATCTCTCCCCTCGCGACAATTCTTGCCCCCTTTCTCATTCGGTCGTATGATATGCTTTTTCTATGATCGTCTACGTGGAAGCGGTTATCTTTGATAACTTTTGTTTGGATTACTTGCTCGGCACTCTGACGTTGACTTTGGTGAGGGACAAGCCGCGCCGTTTATCCGTCGCCGTATCTGCGGCTGTAGGATCGGTGATCGCGCTCTTTTCTCCTCTCGTTCCCGATCGGTTCTCCTTAGTCTTGAAACTCGGGACGCTCTTAATGTCGACCGCGATCTTTTCATTGCCTTGTTCCCCGAGAAGATACGCCGTCAAAACCTTTCTCTATGCGATCCTTTCTTTCGGCATTTCGGGTATGCTGACCTTTCTCTTGGGCGCAGACGGCAGAGGGCTGATCGGGGTCTCTTTCGGCGGCGCGGTCGGACTGTCTTCCCTTGTCGCACTCTTTGCGCTCTATGCCGTTCGTCAGATCTGCGGCTTGATCCGCGAGAGGAATCGGGAGGGTAAGCGCGCCGTCGCGGAAGTGATCAATAAGGATAGGAGCGTTCGATTGAACGTACTCTTCGACAGCGGGAACTTATTAACGGACGAAAGGGGGGAAGGGGTCGCCGTGACCGATCGCAAAAAGCTCGAATCACTCGGGGAACTCCTCTCCGTGGGACAAATGCGCGTCAAGACCGCGAGCGGGTCGCGCATTCTTTCTCTCGTAAAAATCCCCGAAATCAAGATATATTCTCGAGAGGGGGAGAATATACTGACTAACGTGACGGCAGCCTTGTCCGATTTGCCGGACGAATACGCGTTGATCTTGCCGTGCGAATGAGGGAATATGTGGGAAAAGTGCAAAAGGTTTTTTAGGAAAATACTGTCTTTGTTCGATCTTTTCAAACGGAAAGAAGACAATTATTTTATCTATGGCGAGTCCCTTGCGGCGCCATTTACGCCCGAGCAAGAACGGGCGGTCATGGAGCGCCTTGCCGCCGGTGACGAGAAGGCGAAGGACGAGATCGTCGAGCACAACCTACGTTTGGTGGTCTACATAGCCAAAAAGTACGAGGCGGCCGCGGCAGACATCGGCGATCTGGTCTCGGTCGGCGCGATGGGACTAATGAAGGCGGTCAATTCCTTCGATCCGTCCAAGAATATCAAGTTCGCGACCTTTGCTTCTCGCTGCATCGAGAATGAGATCTTGATGTATTTGAGGAAGATCGTAAAGAAGAAATGCGAAGTCTCGTTGGACGAGCCCATCAACGTGGACGCCGAAGGCAACGAACTTTTGCTCTCCGACGTGGTCGGGACCGAGCCCGATTCGGTCTATAAGGATCTCGAGCGTAAGACCGAAGTCGAAGAGTTATACAAGACTTTTTCTTCGCTTTCCGAAAGGGAGTTCGAGATCATCAAACTCCGCTACGGTTTGCTCGATTGTGAAGAACTGACCCAAAAGGAGATCGCGGATAAAATGGGTATTTCACAGTCCTACATTTCCCGCATCGAAAAGAAGGTGCTCGGCAAACTCAAGAAAGAAATGGCAAAATTTGTATAATTCGCCCGAAACCGTACGATACTACCTTTGCGCCCGATACATAGGAGGAATTATGGCGCACAAGGTAAACGTTTGCGGTTTGGATACCAACAAACTGCCCAAATTGACGGCGGAAGAGAGCATAGAATGCTTGCAAAAGATCAAGGAAGGGGACGCCGCGGCACGAGAAAAGTTCCTGCTCGCGAATATGCGTCTCGTACTGTCGATGGTGCATCGCTTTTCGAATGCGCAAGCGAATCCCGACGACCTATTCCAGATCGGTTGTCTCGGACTGGTCAAGGCGCTCAATCATTTCGATCTCCGTTTCGGCGTGCGGTTCAGCACCTACGCCGTACCGATGATCCTCGGCGAGATCAGGCGTTTTATCAGAGAATCGAACGGGATCAAGGTCAGCAGGGCGATGCGCGACACCGCTTATCAGGCGATGCAGGCGAGGGAAGCGCTCGAGGAGAGGAACGTCGTGGATCCCTCTCTCTACGAGATCGCCGCAGAAATGGACGTTCCCGTCAAAGAGGTAGTCTGCGCCTTGGACGCGATCGCCGCACCGATCTCACTTTACGACCCTATCTCGGGAGAGGGGGACGACTCCTTGCTCGTGATAGACGGGATCAGTTCGGAACGCAGCCCCGAGGAGAGTTGGTCGGAGCGCATCGACCTTACCCGTGCGATCGACGATCTGCCGGATCCCGAGAAGGAGATCCTCGAGCTAAGGTATTACAAAGGTCGAACGCAAACCGAAGTCAGCAGTGAGCTCGGCATCTCGCAAGCGCAGGTATCGAGACTCGAGAATACCGCGATCAAACGCCTTCGCAGCGTGTTGAGCGAATGAGAGGGGGGCATCGCCCCTCTTTTTGTTTCGCATAATCTCTCGATTTTCAAAATAAGATACTGTATGAACGAATTGACTTTTTGCGAACTCAGGGAGAAGGAGATCGTGAACCTATCGGACGGCAAGCGCCTCGGTCGGATCGTCGATCTCGCGCTGTCTTGCAACGGGAGAGTGCTCGGACTGATGGCGCCGGGGGACAGAAGCGCGATCAAACGTCTCGGCGGTAAGGACGCCGTCTTTATCCCTTGGCAGAATATCCGCAAGATCGGCGACGACGTGATCTTGGTGGAGCTTTCTCTTTCCGCGCTCCCGATGGGCGGTTAAGGGAGCCTATAGGGGAAAATCGCGTTTTTTCTTGCTTTTAACCACAATATATAGTATAATCATTCCAAAGGAGACTGATTATGAAATGCTTGTATTGCGGTTCTATGGACAGTAAAGTCATCGATTCGAGAGTGTCGGAAGACGGCAGCTCTATCCGTCGCAGGAGGGAATGCTTGTCTTGCGGTCGTCGTTTTACGACCTACGAGACGGTGGAGCGCATACCCGTTTTCGTGATCAAGAAAGACGGCAATCGCGAGCTTTTCGACATAGCCAAGGTCAGGAGCGGCATCATGAAGGCTTGCGAGAAGCGCCCCGTCTCCTATGAGAGCATCGAAAAGCTGGTCAATCAGATCGAGAAGACCGTCTACAATCTCGGCGTAAATGAGATCAAAAGCGATGTGATCGGCGATCAGGTGATGAAAGGATTGAAAGAGCTCGATCAAGTCGCCTACGTTCGTTTCGCTTCGGTTTATAAAGAGTTCAAGGACATCGACACCTTCCTCTCCGAGATCGAGACCATTCTCGGCAAGAAATGATAGAAAGACAGTATCTCGGCGGCGAAAAACCCCTTAAAAAGGTTCTTTCGGATTTGTTCCCCGAGATCCCTTATTCCGAGCTACGCGCTTGTTTGCGGCGCCGCGACGTCAAGGTGGACGGCGTCAGGGCTTCTATAGACGATCTCCCCGTCTCGTCCGGCGCGACCATCGTCATTTATCCTAAGAACAAAAAGCAGATCAAGATCTTCTACGAGGACGACAATATCCTCGTTTGCTACAAGCCGAAGGGGATCGCGAGCGAGGGTGAAGTCTCTTTCGAGACCGCCGTGCGTGCCGATCGGCCCGAAGCGCGTCTCACGCATCGACTGGATACCAATACCGACGGCGTGATCCTCTTTTCCAAGACAGACCTCGCTTACGATGAGATCTATACGGCGATGAAAGAAGGCAGGATCTTGAAAGAATACCGTGCCGAGGTCTACGGTCACCCCGCGGCGAAAGGGGAAGTTTCCCTCGATTACTATTACAAAAAGGACGCAGAACAAGGCAGGGCGCTCCTCTCGGACAAGCCCCTGAGCGGCTACGTTCCCGTGCATATTTCCTTTTCCGTCTTGGAAAGCAAACCATTCGGCGCCGTTCTTCGTGTCTTTCTTCATAAAGGCAAGACCCACCAAATTCGTGCGATGCTCGCTCGTTACGGACACTTTATTCTCGGCGACGGCAAGTACGGGGACGACGAGATCAATCGCGCCTTGAAGGTCAAGAAGACCTTGCTGACCGCATTCGCACTCCGTTTTTCTTTTCCCGAGAAGTCACCTCTCTCCTATCTGAATACCATCACGATCTCACTTTGATCTCGGCTTGTACGTTTTTCGGCGGTACAAGCAATATTCCCCTGCGGAAGGAATATACAATATTACTTTCCGAAATGGGGGATCTTGTCTTGATCGAGGGGATTTTGGCGCTTTTATCCAATGCTTTTTGTCTGACGGGATATATCGAGAAAAATCACGTCTTCCCGAAGCCATTGACGGCGCAAGAAGAACAAGACGCCTTTCAGGCGCTCCATCGTGGCGACGAGAGCGTTCGGGAGAAACTGATCTCGCACAATATGCGTCTGGTCGTGCATATCTCCAAAAAGTACCTTGACGCCCTCGATCCCGCCGATATGGTCTCGATCGGTTCGGTCGGACTCTTAAAGGCGATAGATACCTTTCGATACGGCAAGGGCACTCAGTTCGCGACCTATGCCGCACGATGTATCGAGAACGAGATATTGATGGCGATCCGCGCGACCAAGAAACACAAGGTCTGCGTGTCGCTCGCCTCTGCGATCGGCGCGGATAAAGACGGCAATGAGATCACCCTCGCCGACACGCTCGAGTCTCCCGAAGACGACGTCGCGACCACGGTGGAGCGCAAGGAATGCGCGTCCGAATTGATGCGCGTCATCGGGGAAGTCTTAGACGAGAGGGAATACACGATCGTGAAATATCGCTACGGGCTGGATAACGCGCCCGTCCTGCCGCAGCGCGAGATCGCCGAAAAACTCGGCATCTCACGATCCTATATCTCGAGGATCGAGACGAAAGTATTGACGAAACTCAAACAATATCTGTCAGACAACAACATAGAGTTATAAAAAAGCGCCCCGATTCGAGGCGCCGAATAATCGGTTGTGAGTTAATCTGTAAGCCGAGTTCTGTATTGGACGGTCATCTGTCTAGACGCATAGTTGCCTATGCGTTCAAGCGAACGTCGGATAGCGGCGGACCACCTTGACCTATCCTCTCTTGCACCGAGTGGGGTTTACCTGACCGACTCGTCGCCGAGCCGTCGGTGAGCTCTTACCTCGCCATTTCACCTATCGCCGCGGAGCGGCTGTGTATTTCTGTGCACTTTCCTTGAAGTCGCCTTCACCGGTAGTTAGCCGGCACTCTGTCCTATGGTGCTCGGACTTTCCTCATCTTGCGATGCGACCGTCTGATTAACTCACGAATGAGATTATAGCATCTTTTCTCTTCCTATGCAAATGATTATTTTGTCGGGGCGGGGGAATACTTTGTTTATGATCTTCTTCCTCGCTAAAAAACTCCTGAAATTGCTGTCCAAGATCTCCGCCAAAAAGGGCTACGTCTATCTGTCCGATATGTCGGACGAAGATACGGTCCGGAATATGGACTATCTCTCTCATGCACTCCGAAATACCCGTAAGAGCGGCGCGGGCGTTTCCTTGGCGGCGATCCGTCTCGCGTTTTGGGAAGCCGCCGTCGTCGCGCAGAGAAAGAGGAAGGAAGGAGGAAAGCTTTTCGGCTTTGAAAAGTGGCTCTCCGATCATGCGCGAAATATCTATTCCGCCTTGTCCGAAATCTCCGATCTATCCGATCTGCCGCACGTGGACGGCGTGCCGCGCGTTGTGATCCTCGCGGACTTCATCGTGCGTTTTTCGGGTGGTAAGGTCACGGTGGACAGGGTGCGGCGAGTACTCTCCGCTTTCCAATCCGTGACCCCGCTTACCTATGCGGAGATCGTCGCGTTACCTTCCGCTCTGAGGTATCGTTTGCTCTTTGAGCTTTCCCTACTTGCGGAGCGGTCTTTGCACTATTATGCGGAAGCGCGCCTTGCGAAGAAAACTGCGCCGCGAGAAAAACACGCGACGTCGGACGCATACCTCTACGCCTACCTTCAACTCCACGGCGAAGTTGCGGCGAAAGAGGCGTTTCCCGAGCGCGATCTCGGCGCGTCGATCCTCGGCTTTGAGAATATCCTCGCCGACGACGAAGTGCTCGCCGACGCTTATATCGGTTCCCTTCGGGAGATCCCCCATATCGAGGACAAAGGGAGGATCGTCTCTTTTGCGGCGGTGAACGAGATCTTTATGAGATCCGAAGAATACCGCGATATGAGCGCTCCCGCTAAAGCGGCGTACTTGGATCGTTGCGGACAACTGGCGGCCGCGCTGTCGGTTCGTGAGAGCACGCTCGCTCATGCGGCGATGCAGCTGGGGGAGAGGCAGGGCTTGCACTTCGGCGAGATCCTCTTTTACTATCCTCGCGCACTTGCCCGCTATGTGAAAAAAGGGGTGGCGGGACCTCTCGGCGACGAAAAGCGAAAGGTGCAGGGCGGTTATGCCGCGGCGGTCGTTACGATCTCGCTGATCGTCGCGGTTTTTCCTGCCTATTATCTCAGAAATCTTTGGGCATATCTCTCGGTTCTTCCCCTCTTTATCGCCTCGCTTCATCCCGTGGAATATCTCTTGAAACGGATCCTTTCCTTTCGGGTCAAAGGGCGCCCCGTCGCGCAGATGGACTACGAGCATTTACCCGAACGCCTGAGGACGATGGTCGTCACTTCCCGTTTCGTCGCGAATAAAGAGGACGCTTACGCGGCGATCATGCAGGCGGAGACCCTTGCCGCGGGAGAGGGGGATCCCGAGATCAATTTCGTCGTCCTCGTGGATTTCCCCTCTGCGAAGGAGCCGTGGTCCGAGCAAGACGAAGCGCTGTCGATCTATATGGGACAGTTGCCTCGTAGTACGCGGGTCAGCGTTTTGATCCGCAAGCGAGTTGCCAAAGGGGATAGGTACGTTGCTCGCGAGCGGAAGCGGGGCGCGATCCTCGATCTGTTTGCCGCCGTCCAAAGCGGTGTTTTTGACGGGTTCATACGCTACGGCGAGGCGCCGAACGGAACTTACGCGATCTTGCTCGACGACGACAGCGAGGTGATCCCCGGGAGCCTTCGCGCGGCGATCCTATCGATGGCGCACCCGCTGAATGCCGATTACGACTTGATGACTTTCGGCGGCAGGGTCAATCGCTATTCGATCGAGACACACTACGCCGCTCGCTATTTGCGTTCTTGCACGGTGGACGCCTATCCCTTCTATTCCGACTTTTATTCCGACGCCTTCGACGCCGCCCTCTATTGCGGAAAGGCGATCGTCCGCATAGCCCCTTATCTCGAGAAACTTCGAGACTTTTTCCCCGACGGTCGGGTGCTCAGTCACGACCTGATCGAAGGGGCGGTCCTCCGTTCCTCTTCGCTCGGACGTTGCGTATACGAGGATGCGCCGACGACCTTCCTCTCGGACAGCGAACGCACCGCGCGATGGCAACGGGGCGACGTGATGCTCTTACCGTACGCCCTCTGTGATCGGGTCAAGGATCAGCGCGGCGTTCGCGTCCCGAATCCGATCGCGCCGATCTATAAGCTGATCCTCTTCATCAACGGCTTTTCCGTTCTTCGGGACGCTATGCTGTGGATCGTCTTCTTGTTTTCCTTCTTTTCGGGACAGGTCTTTTTGACCTATTACGCCGTTTCCTGCCTTCTTTTCGTCAAGGTCTACGCGATGGTGGATTCGATCCGAACCTTCTTCACGAACGTGCGTTTAGCGCACGCGGTGCGAGGATTTATTCATTCCGTCGAGCTTCTGGCGGATGAATTGTTTTTGAGCCCGTATCGCGCCCTCAGCGGCGTCTATCTCTTCGTCGTCACCTGCCTGAAGATGGCGTTTCGCAGTCCTTCTCTCCTCGAATGGAAACCCTTTCGTACGACCCAAGGAGCGGGCGGTATTTCAGGCGGGGCGGAGCTGCTCCTTCCTTCGGTCTTGTTCTTATCCGCCTTTGCGCTCACGGCGGGGAACTTATGGATCAGCCTCTATGCGCTCGTCGTCGGCTTATACGATTTTGCGCTCCTTTTTTCCGGGAAACCGCGAGATAGCAAACCTCTATCCGCCGCGCTCCTCGGTGCTTATTCGGAACAGGCAAAGAAGATCTATGCCTATTTTACCTCGTTGACCGACGACGGACTTCCGACCGACAATCTGCAGTTTTTCCCCTACGAAATGCGTTCCGAAATGACGTCACCGACCAACCTCGGGTTCGCGCTTCTTGCCGAGATCTCGGCGTCGATCCTCGGCTTGACGACGGAAGAGGGGGCGCGCGAGCGTTTCCTTTTGCTTTTCGATAAGATCGCGAAACTTCCGCGATGGAAAGGGCACCTTTACAACTGGTATAACGTGCGCTCTTTTGCCGTGATGTCGCCTCGCGTGATCTCGACGGTAGACAGCGCGAACTTCGTCGCGTGTCTTTTGGTCGCTGCGGAGTACTTTCGGGGAAAAGGTGATCTCGTCCTCTCCGATCGCATTGCCGCCTATGCCGCCGAGGCGGACTTTTCGGCGCTCTACCGCAAGGAAGATCGGGCGCTCGCCATCGTGCTTTTCCCCGACCGAAACCGCATGGAAGGCAGATACGATCTCCTTGCTTCCGAGTCCCGTCTCGCCTATTATTTCGCGATCGGGCAAGGCGTCGATCCCGAATGCTATTTTTCTCTCGGCAGAGAGTGCGACAAGGCGCTCGGGAATACGTTGTTGTCTTGGAGCGGCACGGCGTTCGAGTATATGCTCCCGCGCCTCTTTCTCCGCGCGCCGAACGGCAGTTTGATCGCCGAGCAGGAGTATCGGTCGGGACTTATGCAGATGCGCGACAAAACCGAAGGCGTCTTCGGCAGATCGGAGTGCGGCTATGCCGACTACGACGATTCCAACGCCTATCGCTACAAAGCGGTGGGTTGCTGTCGTTTGGCGCTCTCCGAAGAGAGGACGGACGCGGTCGCTCCTTACGCTTCCTTTCTTTACGCGCCCCTCTTTCCCTTTCGCATGATGAAGAACCTTAACGGAATGCGCGAGATGGGGCTGGAAGGGGAGTTCGGCTTTTACGAGGCGATGGATTTCGAACGGAAGGAGATCGTCAGGAGTTATATGACCCACCACCAAGGGATGTCGCTTGCGGCGCTTACGAACCTGATTACCGACGACGCGCTCGTCCGTCTCTTTTCCTCGTCTCCGCGCGTCCGTTCGATCCGATTGCTCCTTGCGGAAGAGAATATCTATACTCGTCAGTTACACAAAAGGTCTTGCTGTGTGGGCAAGGAGAAAAGTAGGAGAAACGAGGTTCTTTCTTCCCCCGCGTCCTCGCCGATGGCGCTTGCGGTCGGGAGCGGCTCATTTTCGGCTGTCTACGACTCTCTCGGCAGAAGCCGAACCTCGTATAAGGATCTGCTCATTGGGAAATACCGATCCTACCTTTTTGAACAAGGCGGTTTGTTTTTTGAGATCAAAGAAGGTGACGAGATCTTTTCTCCGACGCGTTTTCCCTATGGCGAACAAGATTGCATAGCCGTCTTTACGGATCGATCCGTCCGTTACGAGTCGCCTGAAAAGGGGGTGGCGATGACGGTCGCACCGCTCGAGGGATACGACGGAGAGATCCGCAAGGTCACCATTCGGAATACGGGTGATGCGCCGCGAGAGGTGACGCTATCCGTCTTTTCGGACGTAGAGCTCGCAGCAGCGGAAGCCTACGACTCACACCCCGCCTATTCCGATATGTTTCTTTCCGCTCGTTACGACGAGGAGACCCAAACGGAATATCTTTGGCGTAAGACATCGGATTGCGCGGTCTCGGTCGCGGCGTCTCTCTCCGTCAAAGGTCTCAAAGAGCTCCGCGCGAATTGTAACGCCTATAATGCGATCGGGCGAGGGGGCGACGCACGTTCGGACTATGCGGCGCTGATCGCGGCGGGCGTACATCCGCCTTTCGGGGACGTCTTATATCCCTGTTTTTCTTTTAGCGGAAAAGTCACGGTAGAGCCGCATAGCGAAGCGTCGATCTATACCGTTCTGCTTGCGGCGGATTCGTCTGAGACCCTCGCGGAACGTAACCGCAAGATCGACCTTGCATATCGTTCGGGTGCGATCGAACTGATCGGGCGCGGAGAGAGCGAGGAGCAGGGGGATCTGTCTCTCTATTTGAGGGTCGCTTGGCGCCTGGTGTCTCTCCGTTCGTCCCCATTCGTTCTCGCCGCTCGCTATGCCCACCGAGAGGAGTTTGCGGCAAAAGGCATCTCTCCCGAGCGGGATATTCTCTATCTCGATCTCACCGAGACCTTCGGCTCCTCGCTCCTACTTGCCGTCGCAGGTCTGTCGGAACGCTTGACGAGGAACGGACTGCCGCACACGCTCGTACTGGTCTATGACGACATCGAGGGCGCAGGGGCGAACGGCAGGGATCGCACGATGAAAAAGCTATCCGACCTCGGCATAGCGGCGGTGACGGTTTCCAAAGAGGATCGCGACAAATACCGCATGGCGGCAAAGGTCGTCTTTCCGCTCTGCGAGGACGATTCGCCCGTTCGGTGCGAGCCCGATAGCCTTCTTTTCCCCGAGAAAGCTCCTCAAAAGCCCTTCCTTTTCTCCTCGGGAGAGGGCGGATTCACCGAGGCGGGATACGCCGTTTCGCCCTTCGGCAGGGAGACGCTCTTACCTTACGCGAACGTGGTCGGCGCAGGACAAGGCGGGTTCGTCGTGACCGAACGAGGCGGGGGCTTTACCTTTGGAGCGAACGCTCGCGAAAACAAGCTGACCGTCTGGACGGGGGACGCGCTTCGGGATCCTCGCACGGAAGAGGTGACCCTCGACATCGGGAGCAGAAGATACCTATTAAACGGCAGTCACGCCGAACACCGTATCGGATCGACGGCATATTCTCACGTCGTCGAAGGTATGGGGGTTTGCCTCTCGCTCTATCCCGCTGAAAAGGGGAAATGCAAAGTCTTCGAGATCCTCTTTTCAAGCGACCCGCCCGAAGAAGCGCGTATCTCTCTGTCTTTGACCTTTGCGCTCGGTTGGCGCTATGACGACGCGATCTTTGCGGAGCGGACGGATCGCGGCTATAAGTTGATCGCTCGGAGCGGGGCGACTTGCTATCTCTATTGTGATACGGAGATCGATCTCATTTTGCCCCGAGAGAGATCCGAGCCCTTTCGTTTTCGCACGACGAAAAGGCATGAGCGCGGAGCGTGTCGTTTCTATCTGTCCGTCGAGCCTATCGACCTTGACCGATTCGACCTCGTTCGTTCCCACGCCGAGGCTCAGGGAGGACTGTTTCGTTCGAGTGTCGTCGTGCAGACGGGACGGTTTGCTCTCGATCGTCTGTATAATCGCATTTTGCCTTATCAAACCCTCTCCGCACGGCTCAATGCGAAGACGGGGTTCTATCAATGCGGTGGCGCCGTCGGCTTCCGCGATCAATTGCAGGATTGCCTCGCTTTCTTGCTGACCGATCCCGATCTCGTCAAGCGGCATATTTTGGACGCCGCCGCGCATCAATACGAAGAAGGGGACGTTCAACATTGGTGGCATCCGCCTCAAATCGGCGTCAGGACCCGTATCTCGGACGACCGCTTGTGGCTTGCGTACTTGACCGCGAGTTACGTCGAGGTGACGGGAGATCGTCCGATCTTGGACGAGCGCGTCCCCTTCCTTCGATCACAGACGCTCAGAGAGAGTGAGCACAGTCGTTACGAGATCCCCGAAGTCGCGGGTGATGCAACCCTCCGCGATCATATCTGTAGGGCGATCGAACGTTCTCTTTCGTTCGGCGAACACGATTTGCTCAAGATCGGCAGCGGCGATTGGAACGACGGCTTGGATCGTGTCGGCGTAAAAGGGAGAGGGGAAAGCGTTTGGCTCAGTATGTTTGCCTGTAAAGTGTTAGAGGACATGTTGCCCTATTTCGGCGATCGGGAAAGAAAGACCTTTTCCGAGGCGAGAGAGCGCCTCGTTCGTGCGCTCACTCCTCTTTTTCGAGGGGGTCGTTATCCTCTTGCTTTTGCCGACGACGGTGCATGGCTCGGCTATGCCGATACCCCCGCTTGCACGATGGCATTGAATCCGCAGACCTGGGCGGTCCTTTCAGGCGCATTGCCTTTCGTCGACGCGAAACGCGCGCTTGACGGCGCCAAAGCGCTCGTGGACGAACAAGAGGGGATCGTACGTCTTTCCGTTCCCCCCTTTGACAAGACCTCGAATTACGGCTATATCTCCGCTTATCCGAAAGGGGTCAGAGAGAACGGCGGACAATACACCCACGCCGTCGTTTGGCACATGAAAGCATTGCTTTCCGCGGGGGAGAAGGAAGAGGCGTATCGCATTTTGACGATGCTGAATCCCATTCAACGCGCGACCGACCGAGACAAGGCGAGGACGTATATGGGCGAGCCGTACGTGCTTGCGGGCGATATATACGGTTACGAGCCTTATCGCGGGCGTGTCGGCTGGACGTGGTACACGGGGAGCGCGGGGTGGCTTTTATACGTCTTGACCGAGGATTTCTTCGGGATCAAGAGACGCGGCGATCGGCTGTTCGTCGAACCGCAGTTCCCTTCTTCCTTTATGAGAGCCGAGGCGGAAGTTCGTTTGCTTGGAAAACGTATCTCGATCCGATTCGAGCGGGGAGAACGTGACGAATTGTTACTGGAAAGCAAGAAGATCGATTTCTACGATCTTACGAGAGAGGAGAAAGAGGTATCGTTGATACGGCACTTTCGTTGAACGCTTGATTCGGGGATAAATCTGTGGTACAATTCCGGTATGGATCTTTTTGATTATTCCGGAAATGCGAATGCGGTCAAGCCGCTTGCCGAGAGAATGCGTCCTCGCTCGCTCGATGAGTTTATCGGGCAGAAGCACATCGTGGGAGAGGGGACTCTCCTTCGTCGCGCGATCGCCGCGGATAGGCTCGGCAGCTGTATTTTTTACGGCGTCCCCGGCTCGGGGAAGACCAGCCTTGCCAATATCGTCGCGGAGACGACCCACTCTCATTTCGAGAAACTGAATGCCGTTTCCAGCGGCGTCGCGGACGCCAAGAAGGTCATCGACGAAGCGCGCTCCCGTCTCAAAATGTATGGCACGCGCACCTATTTGCTCCTCGATGAATGTCACCGTTGGAACAAGGCGCAGTCCGACTGTATGCTTTCCGCGATCGAAGAAGGGGTCATCACCTTTATCGGTTCCACGACCGAGAATCCCTTTATCAGCATGACTAAGGCGATCGTTTCGCGTTGTCGCTTGTTCGAGTTCAAACCATTGTCTTCCGTTGAGATCATCGATGCCCTCCGTCGTTCTTTGACGGACGAACGAGGACTGAAAAATTATAACGCCCGTTGCGAGGACGACGTGCTCGCGCATTTTGCCTACGCTTCGGACGGCGATCTGCGCGTTGCGTACAATTCTCTGGAACTCGCGGTCATCACCACGCCGCCCGACGCCGAAGGCTGCGTCACGATCACCAAGGAGATCGCGTCGCAGTCGGTACAGAAAAAGTATCTTTCCATCGACGAGAGTACCTATTACGATATGATCTCCGCGTTTTGCAAGTCTCTGCGCGGCAGCGACAGCGACGCCGCCGTCTATTGGATGGAGCGCTTGATCTCCTCGGGGTGCGACCCGATGCTCGTATGTCGTCGGCTCGTCGTGCATTCCGCCGAGGACGTCGGTATGGCGGATCCTTACGCGTTGACCATCGCGGTATCCGCGATGACCGCAATGCAAAATATCGGTCTCCCGGAAGGGCGCATTCCCTTGACCGAGGCGATCCTATACGTCTGCGAGGCGTCCAAGAGTAATTCGGTCGTCGGCGCTCTTTATTCCGCACACGACGCTGTGGAACAGACCTACGGCGACGTCGTCCCGCCGCACCTAAAGGACGCGAATTACAAGCAGGAAAAGGTCGAGGGCTACAAATATCCGCATTCCTTCGGCGGGTGGGTCGAGCAGCAGTATCTGCCTGACGCGATCAAGAACGCCACCTTTTATACACCATCGCAGAACGGCTATGAGAAGACTCTCGTTCGCGCGAAGATCGTCAAGAAGAATAAGGGCTGATCGATTGCCGTTTTTTCTCGGTTGTGTTATGATTGCGCTATGAGAGTATTGTGTTTGGACATCGGCGACGTGCGGATCGGCGTCGCGGTCAGCGATCCCCTCGGGATCAGTACGAACGGGATCGAGACCCATCGTTCCGAGGGCAGAGAGCGCGACGTTATGTATTTTGCCGAAATGGCGAAAAGTCGCGGTTGCGAGCGGATCGTCCTCGGCTTGCCGCTCAATATGGACGGCACGGAAGGGGATAGGGCGGCGCTTGTGCGCGAATTCGGCGCGGCGCTTGCGACCGCGTCGGGACTGCCCGTCGACTATGAGGACGAGCGTTTGACCACCGTTGAGGCAGAGGAGATGCTGATCGAGGCGGGGCTCAGCCGCGAAGAACGCAAGAAAGTGATAGACAAGGTAGCGGCGGAGATCATTCTGCGTAGCTATCTGAATAAATGAGAGGTAACGAAAATGGATGAAGAAAAGGATTTGATCACGTTGACGGACGAAGACGGGAAAGAGATACAATGCGAGATGCTCGATACGGTCGAGATGAACGGCAAACTGTACGTCGTAGTGGCTCCGACGGAAGATAGCGAAGAGTACGAAGCGGATTCGTGCTATATTTTCCAAGCCGAGCAGAATGACGAGGAAGGCTTCGATCTGACGCCCGTAGAGGACGAGGCGGAATTGGACGCCGTTTTCGAAGAGTTTAAGAAGAATAATTCCGACGCAGGGTGCGGCGGCGACTGTTCCGGCTGCTCGGGTTGCGGGGATAAAAAATAATTTGTCACAAACTGCGGAAAATCCGTTGCCAAAGCGGTTTTCCTATGATATTATAATTAGGCTAATAAAAGCACCGTGACAGAGGTCGTACTGTTGCTCGTTTGAGTTGTGGCGGTCAAAGAAGTCGCGGGAAGAAAAAACAGGAGGATTTTTTAGTATGTCAGTAATCACCATGAAACAGCTGTTGGAAGCCGGAGTGCATTTCGGCCACCGTACCTGTCACTGGAACCCCAAGATGGCGAAGTATATCTATACTGCGCGTAACGGGGTGCACATCATCGACCTCGAGAAGACCGTTCAAGAGATCGAGAAGGCTTATGCCTTCGTGCGTGACGAGGTAAAGATGGGCAAGAACGTTCTTTTCGTCGGCACCAAGAAGCAGGCACAAGAAGCGATCAAAGAGGAAGCGGAGCGCTGCTCGATGTATTACATCAACCAGAGATGGCTCGGCGGCACTCTCACGAACTTCAAGACGATCCGCACCCGTATCGACCGTTTGAACAAGCTCAACCAAATGGAGCAGCTCGGCGAGTTCGATCTCCTTCCGAAGAAGGAAGTCGGTCTCTTGATCAAGGAGCGCGACCTTTTGGAGAAGAACCTCGGCGGCATCAAGTATATGCGCCAACTCCCCGATCTGATGTTCGTCGTCGACGTGGACAAGGAGCACATCGCCGTGGACGAGGCGAATAAGCTCGGCATCCCCGTGGTCGCTCTCGTGGATACCAAGTGCGATCCCGACAACGTGACCTGCGTGATCCCCGGCAACGACGACGCGATCCGTGCCGTCAAGCTGATCGCCGCCACGATCGCAAACGCGGTCATCGAGGCGAAAGAGGGCGTTGAGTACAGCGTGCCCGAAGAGGACGAAGCGGCTCCCGTTAAAGAAGAGACGGAAGAGCAGACCGAAGCACCCGCTGAGGACAATAAGCCCACGGATGCGGAATAATCAGGGAGGAATATACTTATGGCTTTCACCGTAAATGACGTAAAGGAATTGAGAGAAAAGACCGGCGTCGGCATGATGGACTGCAAGAAGGCGCTCACCGAAGCCGACGGCGATATGGAAAAGGCGATCGAGATCCTTCGCGAGAAGGGCATCGCTACCGCCGCGAAGAAGTCCTCGAGGATCGCCGCGGAAGGCATCGTTGCCGCTTGCATCGAAGGAAAAGTCGGCGCGCTCGTGGAAGTGAACTGCGAGACCGACTTCGTCGCGAAGGGCGAGGTCTATCACGCTTTCGTGGGCAGCATTGCCGAATATATCGTCAAGAACGACGTTAAGGATGTGGACGCGCTGAACGCCGCGAAGCAAGCGGAGCTCATCGAAGCCACCGCGAAGATCGGCGAGAAGATCGCGATCCGTCGTTTCGTCAAGTATGTGACCGAGGACGGTATCCTCGAGAGCTATATCCACATGGGCGGCAAAGTCGGCGTTCTCGTCGAAGTCACCGGTCCGGACGTACCCGCCGCGCACGAGTTCGCGCACGACATTGCGCTCCAGATCGCCGCTGCAAAGCCGTTCTACGTGATCCCCGCCGAAGTTCCCCAAGCAGAACTTGACAAGGAGAAGGAGATCCTGACCGCTCAGGCGCTCAACGAAGGCAAGGCTGCCGCGATCGTCGAAAAGATGGTGCTCGGCCGTATCAACAAATACTACAAGGACGTCTGTTTAATGGAGCAACTATTCGTCAAGAATACCGATATCACGATCAAGCAGTATATGGCGAACGTTTGCAAGGAACACGGCATCAATCTTTCGGTCAAGAGATTTGCGCGCTTCGAGATGGGCGAGGGACTTGAGAAGAAGGTCGACAACTTCGTTGACGAAGTGATGAGCCAAATCAAGTAATTCCCAATCAACGACGAAAAGGGCAATTGATTTTGCCCTTTTTTCAAAATCGGCGCATTACGCGCCCACAAGGAGAGAAAATGGCAGCGTACAATAGAGTTATTATCAAGATCTCGGGCGAAGCGCTCGGCGGTGATAACGGTTTCGGACTCGATCCCGACATCATCGGCAGGATCGTCGATGACATCATCGCCGTAAAAAATACCGGCGTGCAGGTCGGTATCGTGGTCGGCGGTGGCAACTTCTGGCGTGGCGGCAAGGCAAAGTTTATGTCGGATAGGGCGACAGCCGATCATATGGGTATGCTCGCGACCGTGATGAACGCACTCGCTTTGCAGGACGCGTTCGAGAGAAAAGGCGCCGATACTCGCGTGATGACGGCTCTTACGATCACGCGCGTCGCGGAACCGTATATTCAGAGGAAAGCGATCAATCACTTGAACAAAGGTCGCATCGTGATCTTCGCTTGCGGCACGGGCAATCCGTATTTCACGACCGATACCGCCGCCGTCTTGCGCGCAGCGGAGATCGGCGCGGGCGCGATCTTGCTCGCGAAGAACGTGGACGGCGTATACGACAGCGATCCGAAGCTCAATCCGAATGCGAAGAAGTACGAGACCCTGAATTATCTCGACCTACTGTCCAACCACCTCGGCGTGATGGATTATACCGCCGCGTCGCTGTGTATGGACAATAAGATCCCCCTGATCGTCTTCGGCTTGAAGGAGGAAGGCAGCATCATGAAAGCGGTGAACGGCGAGAAGATCGGTACGCTGATCCATTGACCTATTGTGAAAAATATCACTTTGTGATATAATATCGAAAAAAGGAACGGGAGAAATAGCTATGTCATACGATGATACTATGGAAGTTTTGGAAATGCTGGATACATACGAGACCGCTTTGAAGAAGAGTGTGGACGGATATAAGGCGCACATTCTGAACATTCGGGCGGGCAGGGCGAATCCGCATATCCTCGATAGAGTTACGGTGGATTACTACGGTACGCCGACCCCTCTCAACCAAATGGGCAGCATCACCGTCCCCGAGGCGAAGATGATCGTGATCTCGATCTGGGATCAGAGCGCGCTCAAGACGGCGGAAAAGGCGATCGTTGATGCGAATATCGGGCTGACCCCCGTGAACGACGGCAAAGTCCTTCGCTTGATCTTCCCCGATCTCACGGAAGAGCGCCGCAACGCCCTTGTCAAGGAGCTGAAGCAGGTCACGGAGAACGCCAAGGTCTCGCTGCGTAATCACAGACGCGACGCGAACGAGAGCGTGAAGAAACTGAAGAAGGATAACCTCATCACCGAGGACGATATGAAAGCACTCGAGAAAGAGGTTGATAAGATGCTGAACGATTACGTCGCCGTGATCGACAAGGCATTCAAGGATAAGGAAAGCGAGATAATGACCGTATAAAGGAGGTCGAATGACGACGCCTTCGCATATCGCGTTTATTATGGACGGCAACGGCAGGTGGGCAAAACGCCGCGGTTTGCCGAGAAAGTATGGGCATAAAATGGGGACGGAAGCGCTCGAGCGCACGGTGAAAGCCGCAGCGGAACTCGGGTTGAAAGCCGTCACGTTTTATGCTTTTTCTACGGAGAACTGGAAGCGCCCGCAGGCGGAAGTGGACTATTTGATGGACACTTTCCGTGATTTTTTGAATAGAAAAAAGGACTATAAAGACAAGGATTACAGAGTCGTTTTCATCGGAAATCTCGGGAGATTCCCCGATGACATCAGAGACGCTTGCCGTCGGCTGACCGAGGAGACGAAGGCGAATAGCGGACTCATCGTCTCGATCGCGATGAACTACGGCAGTTGGGAAGAGATCACCACGGCTGTCAATCGTTTGATCGCGAGCGGCTCCTCGTCCGTGACCGAAGAGGACGTCAAGAACGCCCTATATACTTCGGAGATACCTTTCCCCGACCTCGTCGTGCGTACGGGCGGTGAAGTGCGACTCAGCAACTTCCTTTTGTTACAGTCCGCTTATGCCGAACTGCTTTTCACAGATGTGTTGTGGCCTGACTTCGACAAGAAAGAATTGATCCGCGTTATGCAAGAATACTCCAAGAGAGAACGCAAATACGGCGGAGCCGGAGGGAGCGATGCTGAAACGTAATTTGACGGCACTCGTGCTGATCGTGATCGCTCTCGTCTTCCTGTTGTGGCTACGCGTCTATCACGTCGCGCTTGCCGATCCTCTCTTTTACGCCTTTATGGTCGTGGGCGCCTTTGAAATGTGGCAAGTAGGGCGCAAGAGCGGCTATAACGCCTTGCCGATCCCACTATTCTTTTTTGCGGTCGCCTTTTATCCGCTGTTTTGGTTCTATTCGCTGACGGGCGCGACGTTTGCGTTCTTCCTCGCGGCGATCTTAGCGTTTTCGGATTATATCTTCGAGCGCAGGAAATACGAAGTCAAGGATCTCCTCTACACCTTTTTGATCCTGGTCTATCCGATGCTCCTCAGTTCCGCGTTCTTCTATATCAATCACGATGCGGGCGGTTTGTTGGGGCTCGTTTGCGTTCTTGCCGTCACGCTCCTCTCCGACGCTTTCGCGCTGTTTGCGGGTGTCTTGTTCGGCAAAAAGAAGTTGATCGAAGACGTCAGCCCGAAAAAGACCGTCGCAGGCGTGTTCGGCGCCTATTTCGGCGGATTGGTCGGGGCGACGGCTACTTTCTTACTCTTTGATCTGTTTGGCGTGGCAAGTGAGCTCCCGAACGTCGGTTTGCTTTCTTTGACGGACAAATACGGCTTATCGATCGCGCTCTACTTCTCGCTCGCGATCCTATCGACGACCCTTGCGATCTTCGGCGATCTCGCCGCGTCTCTTTTGAAACGCAAGCTCTGCGTAAAGGACTTCGGCAAGATCTTTCCGGGGCACGGCGGTGTGATGGACAGGCTGGACAGCCTTCTCTTCGTCGCACCCTTGGTCGCGCTTTTCTTTACGATTTACAACGGAGTGGTCGGCGTATGAAACGTGTGGCGATACTCGGCGTAACCGGATCGATCGGCAGACAAGCCGTCGACGTGATCACAAGAATGCCCGATGAGTTCACGATTTCTTTCGTCTCGTCGCATAGCGATAAAGAGGGACTTTTCGATGTCGCTCGCCGCTATAAAGTCCCTTACGTGTGTTTGTCGGGCGGGGAGGAAATCACCGCAGCGGACGTTGGTTATCCGTGTAGCGTTTTCTGCGGTAAAGACGCATTGATCCGTGCTGCCAAAGAGGCGGAATACGACGTCTTTCTCAATTCTGTCGTTGGACTCGGCGCGCTCGAGCCGACCTTGATCGCGATGGAGAAGGGGGCGAGGATCGCTCTCGCAAATAAGGAAATGTTGGTTTCCGCAGGCGCCTACGTAATGAAACGCGCAAAGTCGCTCGGCGCGGAGATCATTCCCGTTGACAGCGAACATTCGGCGATCTTTCAATGTTTGCAAGCGGGCATGGGCTCAGACGTTGACCGTTTGATCCTGACCTCGAGCGGTGGCGCCTTTCGCGATATTCCGCTTGATGAATTGGATCACCTTTCGCCCGAACGGGCGCTCGCGCACCCCAATTGGCGTATGGGCAGAAAGATCACGTTGGATTGCGCCACGATGGTGAATAAAGGCTTCGAGGTCATCGAAGCGATGCATCTCTTCTCGATGCCGCTCGATCGGATCGATACCGTGATCCACCGCGAGAGCATCGTGCACTCGATGGTTCGATTCTCGGACGGGTCTACGATCGCGCAGCTCTCCGAGCCGGATATGCGCCTTCCGATACAGTATGCCTTGACCTATCCAAGGCGTGTACCGTCTCCGACCAAGTCCCTTGTTCCCCCTTATTCGCTGACCTTTGCTCCCGTGGATCCGATGCGTTATCCGTGTTTCGGCGTGATGCTCGAAGCGGCTCGCAAAGGGGGGCTTTTCCCCGCGGCACTCCTTGCGGCGGACGAGGTACTGGTTCGCGCCTATTTGGACGGTTCGATCGCCTATTCCGACTTCGCTCCGATCATGGAGCGCGTTTTGGCGCGGTTTGACGCGTCGGGTGAGTATGATCTTTCCGACGTTCTTTACATAAATGCCGAAGCGGAAAAATATACTCAAAGTGTGGTGAAGAAATGACGTACCTTATTTCCGGCGCAGGAGAGATCGCCCTCTCGATATTGGTTGCCATCGTTGCGTTGATGGTGATGATCATGGTGCACGAATCGGGGCACTATATTCTCGGCAAGGCTCTGAAGTTCAAGATCAACGAGTTTTCGATCGGTTTCGGTCCGAAGCTCTTTTCCCGCAAGAATCAAACGACGGGAGAACTCTTCAGCATTCGCGCGATCCCGCTCGGCGGGTTCTGTGCTTTTGAGGGCGAAGACGCCGACAGTACGGTCGAAGGCGCCTTCAACAGTCAAAAGCCGTGGAAACGCATCATCGTGCTGCTTTCGGGCGTTACCTTCAATTTCATCTCTGCCGTCGTGATCTTGACCATTCTTTTCGCGACCTACGGTTACACGCTCCCCAAGGTGGTCGGGCTCAACGTGCCGCAAACGACCTTTGAACAAAACTTCGAGATCGGCGACGTGATCTATAAGGTCAACGGTGAGAACGTCTATTCCGTGATCGACACCAATATTTCGTCCCTGCTCGGCGAGAGTGCGGACGGCGCCGAGATCGTCGTGATCCGAGATGGGGAAAAGCGCACGATCACGGTATATAAGGGCGACTTCGAGAGTACCCACGTCGAGGAAGACGGCACGGAGAGCAAGGAAATCTATCGCGGATTCGGGATCAACATCGGATACGATTACTACCGTTTGGGCTTCTTCGAGGCGCTCGGTAGGAGCTTTATATTCATTTGGCAACTCGTGATACTGACATTCAAGACCATCGGCGGACTCTTTACCGGTGCGGTCGGGCTCAAAGGCTCGGTAGGCGGCACGGTCACCAGCGTTGCGGCGATGGGTAAGGTCACGATGACGCTCGGATTTCGAGGCGTTCTCCTAATGTTCGGTATCATGAGCGCGAGCGTCGCTTTGATGAACGCGCTGCCGTTCCCCGCGCTCGACGGTTGTCGCGTGATCTTCGTCCTGATCGAAATGATCTTCCGAAAACCCGTCAACCGAAAGGTAGAGGGGATCATTCATACCGTGGGTATCGTGATCTTGTTTGCATTTGCGATCCTATGTGATATACTGAATCTGGGGACGATAGCGAGCCTGTTTTAGCACTTATGACCAAACGAATCGGGATAAAAGATCGGTTTATCGGCGGTGGCGCCGAGATCACGATCCAATCAATGACGAATACGCGTACGGAAGACGTTGACGCGACGGTCGCACAGATCTTGCGCCTTGAGAGGGCGGGGTGCGACATCGTTCGCGCGAGCGTGAATAACGCGGATGCCGCTGACGCGATCCCACGTATTCTATCCCGCATCTCTATCCCGCTCGTCGCGGATATTCATTTCGATTACAAACTCGCCATATCCTCGATCCGTAACGGCGTCGACAAAGTCAGGATCAATCCCTCGAATATAGGAAGTGAAAGCGCCGTCAAAGAGGTTGTCTCCGCCGCCAAGGACGCGGGGATCCCGATCCGCGTCGGCGTTAACGGCGGTTCTCTCGAGAAGGCTTCTCTCGCCAGGTACGGGTACAGCGCGGAAGCGCTCGCAGACAGCGCGCTCCGTAACGTCGCTATCCTCGAGAAGTTCGGGTTCGACGATATCGTGATCTCCGCCAAGTGCAGCGACGTCAAGATGAATACGGACGCATATCGCATCCTTTCCGAAAAGACCGAATACCCTCTGCACGTCGGTGTGACCGAGGCGGGGGGAGGCGATCTCGCGCTTGCCAAATCCTATGCGGGTATAGGCTCGCTCCTTCTTGGCGGCATCGGCGACACGATCCGCGTTTCCTTGACGGGTGACCCGATCGAAGAGGTCTATGCCGCGGACAACCTATTGAAGGCTGTCGGCATTCGCAAAGAGTTCGTCAACGTGATCTCCTGTCCGACTTGCGCTCGTACCGAGATACCCGTCGCCGCCATCGCAGAGCGCATCCGTCAGGCGACCGCGGACGTCAAGAAGCGTCTGACCGTCGCGGTGATGGGTTGCGTCGTAAACGGCGTGGGCGAAGGGGCGCACGCAGACGTCGGCGTCGCAGGCGGCAGGGAAAAGTCCGCGATCATGAGGAAAGGCAAGATCGTAAAGACCGTTCCGAACGATGAGATCCTCGAGGCTCTGCTCGAATTGATCGAGGAGGTCGACGATGACTGATATTTTGTCCGTTTTGCGTGAAAAGTTCGGGGATAAGTACGCTTTTCTCCGCATCGGCAACGTACGTATCATCATCGAAGAACGCAAGGCGTACGTGACCTTTCTCGTTCCCGAAGACGTGTTTGATTATTCCTTGAAAAAAGAGGATATTGCCGAGATCAACGACGCCGTCAAGAAGGTGATCGACGGCGCGTATTCCGTCGTTTGTCGTTTTGAAAAGATCATTTTGACCTCGGAATCCGTCAAATCAGAGTTGATCGAGTATATGACCAAGCATTTTCCGCTGATCGCGGCGAACACCGACTTTACCAAGGTATCCGTCGAGATCGGCGAAGAGCTCAAGATCGGGTTCGTAGTGCCGCAGAATATCAAGGACTATATGGCGGTCGTCTCCTTCGACGAAAAGCTGATCGCGCACTTTTTGAATAAGTTTGTGATCAAAACGCACACGGTATATGAGATCCGCGAGCAGGATCCCGCCGCCGATCAAGCCGATCCCGTCGTGCGCTCCGGTAGATACGGCAAGAGCGTCGAGGTGACGGATAAAGAGCTCGTCGTCGGCAAATTGTCCGATCTGCACGGCGCCGCGGTGCATATCTCCACCTTGAAAGGGGAAGGGGAAGATGCGATCTGTTGCGGCACGATCTCCTTTTTGAACTTCAAGTCCCGCGATGAAAAGAAAAAGGCGGAATATAAGCGCTTTTTCAAGCACTATTACACCTTTTCCATCTCGGATACGACGGGATTTCTCAACGTATTCGTCAATACCGACGTCGAGCTCCCGGCATTGAAAAACGGCGCCGAAGTCGTCGTGCGGGGCAGGGTGAACTCGCGCGAAGACGCGGTCAATTTCAGCGTATTTGCAAAGGCGGTCGCTACCTGCAAAATCCCGTATTCCCTGATCAAAGAGCAGACCAAGCCGTTGGATCCGCCCGAGACCTATTCGGTACTCACCCCACAGGATTACAGCGAAGTTTCTTACGACCAAATGGGGTTCGATCTGCTCGGAGAGGCGATCGCGCCTCAACGTTCTCCGACCGCGACGGGCGTCGTGATCGCGCTGCGTAGTTTGAAGAACGAGAGGTTCTTCGTTCCCTACGAGATCGCACTATGCGAGGTAGTGGCGGGCGAGATCAAGACCTACATACACACCTATTTTAAGGTGGCATTTACCGACGGATCCGACAAAGCGGTCTTCGCCAATCAAAAAGGGTATTCGTCCCCTCGCCTCTCGACGGTGATCCCCGATTTGATCAAATATACGGCGGGCAAGATGCTCGTCGGCGTGAATCCCGCTTCCGCGATCGATCTATTGAACGTGACGGCGAAACCCTTGCGATATCTCTTCCGTAACGACGTTCACGTGATCCCGCAGTCGTCTATCGACGCGGAAACCATTAAAAAGGGCGACGCTCTCGACGAGGCGGTCGCCCTCGCGCATATATTTATTCGGGAATAATTTATATATTTATATAAAATCGCTTGTGAAATGCTTTTTGCTGTGATATACTCATAACGTAGAGGTGCTTTTGAGGAAGTGGGCTTGATCGGCTCACTTTTTAATTATTAAGGCACCTTCGGAGGAATATGTCTGTCAAAGATAGCGTGACGGCGCTCGTTCAGCCCATCATCGAGGGGCTCGGACTCGAGCTGGTCGAAGTAACGTACAAGAAGCAGCACGACGCAATGCACCTGACGATCTATATCGATTCGGACAAGCAGGGCGGCGTCAGTTTGGACGACACCGAGCTGGTGGCGAATGCGATCGACGCGCCGCTCGACGAATTGGACCCGACGCAAGGCGCTCCCTTCGTCCTGAACGTCTCTTCTCCCGGGCTGGATCGTCCGTTGAAGACCGAGAAGGACTATCTCAAGAAGATCGGCACCGAGATCGAGCTTTCTCTTTACAAGTCGATCAACGGGGAGAAAAAGCTCGTCGGCATCTTGTCCTCGTATAGCGGGGACGATCTCGTTCTCTCGACCGATAAGGGAGAACTCACGATACAAACAAAGGATATAGCGCTCGCGAAGCCCTATATCAGATTTTAGGAGGAAATATGATTAACAAGGATTTTTTTGCGGCACTTGACGAACTGGAAAAGACCCGTCGCATCAATAAGAGCGAGTTTATCGCCTCTTTGGAAGCGGGGCTTGCTTCTGCCTATAAGAAGGAGAATGCGATCAGCACCGCCGTCGAGGTGAAACTCTATCCCGAACAGAACAAGATCAGAGTTTTTGCTTATAAGACCATCGTCGAAGAGGTGGTCGACGAGGAGAAGGAGATCTCCCTCGAGGACGCGAGGAAGATCAAGCCGAACTATAAAGTCGGCGACACGATCTCCGAAGAGATCACCCCGAAGAATCTTTCCCGTATCGCCGTTCAGACCGCTCGTCAGGTCATCATGCAGCGTTTGACCGATATCAAGAAAGAGCAGGTCTATGACGAAATGAGCGAAAAATCGGGCGAGATCGTGAACGCCATCGTTCGTAAGGTCGAGCCGACCAGCGTTTACGTCGAGATTCTGCCGACGCAGATGGAAGGCATCATGCCCGTTTCCGAGCAGATCCGCACCGAGAAGTACAACGTCGGCGATATGATCAAAGTCCTCGTCAGACGTATCACGACGAACAACCGTTCGCCGCAGGTCATCGTATCTCGCGCGAATCCCGATTTCGTCCGTCGTCTCTTCGAGCTCGACGTGCCCGAGGTCAAGAGCGGTCTCGTCACGGTCAAAGGCATCGTGCGCGAAGCGGGTTTCCGCACCAAGATCGCCGTCTATGCCGAGGATCCGAACGTGGATGCGGTCGGTTCCTGCATCGGGCCGAGAGGCAGCAGGATCAACGCGATCGTTCAGGAGCTCAACGGCGAGAGGATCGACGTGATCAGCTGGTGCGCCGATCCCTTGGAGTTTATCGCTCGTGCGATCAGTCCCGCTAAGGCGGTCCAGGTCCACGTCAACGACGACGAGCGTTCTGCTCGCGTCATCGTGAATGACAATATGCTCTCCCTTGCGATCGGTCGTGAAGGGCAGAATGCTCGCCTTGCCGCGAGACTCACGGGTTGGAAGATCGACGTTAAGCCTTATTCTTCCATCATCGATCCCGGAGAGGGTGCGGAGGGTTGATCATGCAGAAGCATGCCGCTCCGCAGAGAATGTGTATCGCTTGCAGGAGACTGTTTGATAAGCGTGACCTCTTGAGGATCGTTCGCACGCCGCAAGGCGAAGTTCGATTCGATCCCACGGGGAAAGCGGCGGGGCGCGGCGCATACCTTTGCAAGGATCCCGAATGCTTGAAAAAAACCGTCAAGGTCAAGCTTTTGAATAAAATATTCAAGGTCGAGATCTCGGAAGAAGCCTACCGCAGTCTATCGGAGCAGTATGAGTCTTAATCCGAAGGTTGCCGCCTACATCGGCTTTTCGATCAAGGCGGGGAAGTTGATCTACGGCTACGAGAACGTGATCGCTTCCAAGAAAGTCCGTTTGATCCTCTGCGATACGGGCATTTCCGAAAACTCCTTAAAGAAGGTGCGGAAACGTTACGAAGAGGTCGGAATCAAAGTAATCATGGTCGAGGATCTCGCCGCTTACTTCGGCGGGAAACCGATCAAGTGTATCGGTCTTGTCGAAGAGAACCTTGCTTCGGCAACGGAAAAGGAATTATTAGGTCGGAGGTAGTTACTGATGAGTGAAACCAACAATCAACCCTTTGCGAATCTCAATGCACTCGCCGAGTTGGACAAGATCAAGTTCCGCGGGTTGGGGATAAGCGTCAGAGACGCACGCAGACGCGCCGAGGATCTCCTCGAGAAGCTGGATGCTCTCAAGGAAAGTCTTATCGCGAAAGAAATGGAAAAGGAAGAGGCGGAAAAGGAAGCGGTCAAAGAGGAGACTGTTCCCGTAGCCGAGCCCACACCGTCCGGCTCCGTCGAGGAAGAAGCCTCGTCCGAGGACGCCGTACAACCCTCCGAACAGAACGAACCCACGGTCGAACCCGCTATCTCGGAATCCGTGGCGGAGCCTTCTCCCGCTCCGGTCGAAGAAAAGCCCGCTGAGCCCGCTCCCGCGCCCTCTCCTGCGCGTAATCCTTTGCGTCCCGACGTGCCCGAACCGAGGAAGTTCAAGCAACCCATCATCTATATCCCCGAAAGTGAGAGGGGGATCGGACAGCGAGGCGGAAGGCCGTACGGTCAAACGGGTGGTGCGAGACCCTACGGAGCACGTGAGGGCGGATACCCGATGCGCGATGCGGATAAACCCGTTTTCCTGCCCCCGCAACCGACGGGCGGCAAAGGCGGCAAGGTCAATAAGAAGAGTTTTGACCGCAATTACAATTCTTACGAAGAGAAGAAGGGTCCAAATAAGAAGGACATTATGCGTCGCGAGCTGGAGAACGGAATGGATCTCGACGACAGCGAACGCGCTCGCAGATACAAGAGCAGAAAGAACCAAAAGCAGGCTCCCGTGATCACGCAGACCGTGATCGAGAAGGCGGTGATCACGACCGATCCCGTCCAGATCAAGGTCTTGTCCGAGAAGATCGGTAAAACAGGTGTGGACATTTGCGGCAAGCTCTTAATGCTCGGCATCATGAAGAACATCAATGATTCCATCGATTTCCAGACGGCGGAGCTCGTCGCGTCGGATTACGGCATCGAGCTTGAACTCAAGGCGGACAAATCCGCAGAGGAGAAGCTCGAAGAGTTCATTGCGGACGTCGCCGAAGAGAATACCGAGCCGCGCGCCCCGATCATCACGATCATGGGTCACGTCGACCACGGTAAGACTTCACTTCTCGACCGCATTCGTAATACTTCCGTCGCCGCAGGCGAGGCGGGCGGTATCACGCAGCATATCGGCGCTTATACGATCGAGAAGGGCGGACATATGATCACCTTTATCGATACCCCGGGCCACGAGGCTTTCACGTCGATGCGTGCTCGCGGTGCGATGGTCACCGATATTGCGATCATCGTCGTTGCGGCGGACGACGGCATCATGCCGCAGACCGTCGAAGCGATCAACCACGCGAAGGCCGCTGCGGTGCCTATCATTGTCGCGATCAACAAGATCGATAAGCCCGGCGCGGACATCAACCGCGTAAAACGCGAACTCTTGAACTACGACGTGGTCGTAGGCGAATACGGCGGCGACGTGATCGCCTGTCCCGTTTCCGCCAAGACGGGCGCAGGCGTAGACGACCTCCTCGAAACCATCAATTTCTTCGTTCTCGAAGAGCTCAAGCCCATGGCGAACAGCAAGATCCCCGCTCGCGGTGCGGTCATCGAGGCGAAGGTCGACAAATCCGGTCCTTTGGCTACGATCCTCGTGCAGAACGGTACCTTGAAGATCGGCGACTATATGGTCGCGGGTTCTACCTATGGTAAGGTAAAGATGATGACCAACGATAAGGGCAAATCGGTCAAGACGGCCGGTCCGTCTGTCCCCGTTTCCGTCCTTGGATTCGTAGAGGCGCCGTCCGCAGGCGATCAGATGGTCGTCTTGCAGGATGAAAAGCTCGCCAAGAAGATCGCCGAAGAGAGAAAGTTAAAGATCAAGGAAGGCGAGGCAAACGCCAACCGCAGGAACGTAGAAGATCTGTTCCGTCAGATCAACGAAGGCAGTCTCAAGACGATGAACTTGATCATCAAGGCTGACGTGCAGGGCTCTCTCGAGGCGCTCGTGCAGGAAGTCACCAAGCTCAGCAACGACGAAGTCAAAGTCAAGGTCATTCACAAGGGTGTCGGCAACGTGAACGATTCCGATATGATCCTTGCCAAGACTTCCGAAGCGACGATCATCGTCTTCAACCAGAAGGAGACCAACGCGCTCCGCGAAGCGGCTGCCAAGGCGGGTGTGGACGTCAAGTGGTATAAGGTCATCTATAACCTCTTAGACGACATCACGCTGGCGATGAAAGGCATGCTCGCACCGGTCTATCAAGAGACCGTCATCGGCAAAGCGGAAGTCCGCGAGATCTTCAAGATCAGCGGCGTAGGCGTGATCGCAGGTTGCCGCGTGATGGAAGGCAAGTTGCAGAGAAATGCCAAAGCAAGGGTCATTCGCAACGACGAGATCATCGTCGAGAGCTCTATGTCCTCTCTCAAGCGCTTGAAGGACGACGTAAAAGAGGTGCAGAGCGGATTTGAGTGCGGCGTAGGCGTTGAGGACTTCGCCGAGTTCAAGCAAGGCGACGTGATCGTTTGTTACTTGATGGAAGAGGTACCGAAAGAATGAATATCGAACGCATCAATTCCGAACTGTTAAAACAACTCTCGATGATCTTTCGCTACGAACTGAACGATCCGCGCATTCACGGAATGTTGACCGTTCTCGAGGTGAAGACCTCGGACGATCTCTCCCACGCGCGCGTTTACGTCAGCTATTTCGGGGACGAATCGCAGGCGCAAGAGACCTTTGACGCCTTGCAGTCTTGCACGGGTCATATGCGTAATCTCTTGAAACAACGCGTAAAAATGCGTACCATCCCCTTCCTGACGATCATTCGCGACAATTTTATCGACAATGCCAAGCATATTACGGACCTGATCGATAAAGCGATGGACGAAACGCGTGAGACCGAGAAGAAATACTCTGACGGCAACGGAGGAAACGATGGATCTTGTTGAGATCGTAAAATTGATAAAAAGTGCGAATACCATCGCGCTTTTTTCACATATCAATCCCGACTGTGATACCTTGGGCTCGGCGCTCGCCTTGCGCTTGTTTTTGACCAAGCAGGGCAAAGAGGTTTCCGCCTATTGCGACGGGGAGAGGAAGTTCGATCTCTCCGATCTCTATACCGCGGAAGTCATCGACCGCGACCCGCCCAAGCGTTCCTACGATCTCACGATCGCAGTTGATTGCGCGACCAAGGATCGTCTCGGCAGGTACGGCGCTCTTTTCGACAAAGGTAGGAATACCCTCTGTATCGACCATCATTTGCAAGACAGATACTATGCCGATCATAACTGGGTAGAGCCTCGTTCGGGAGCTACGGCGGAATTGATCTATTTGCTCATGAAAGCCTACGACGAGAGCTTTATCGACAAGGACGTTGCGACCTTGCTTTATACCGCGCTCGTGACCGATACGGGCAATTTCGCCTTTTCCAACACTTCGCCGCGCACCCTTTCGATCGCATCGGAATTGCTGTCGCTCGGTGTGGATAATGCGACGATCTCCTTTAAGCATTTTCGAGAGATCCCCGTCGACACTTTCCGCTTGAAAGCGCGCGTTCTTGCCAAGGCTCAGTTTTTCGAGGATGGGAAGATCGGCGTACTCTTTTTCACTCTGGACGATATGAAGGCTACGGGCACGACCCCTGCCAATACTTCGAACCTCGTCAACGAAGTCGTGAACGTCGCGGGAGTAATGATCGGCGTCTCCATTACGGAAGTTCGCCCATATTCCTACAAGGTCAGCATTCGCACGCACGGTGAGGTCAATGCCAACGGAATCGCAGAGACCTTCGGCGGTGGCGGACATAAAAACGCCGCCGGATTCACGCTAAACGGCTTTTCCGGGAACGTCCTCGACGACATTTTGAAGGCTTGCAGAGATCACCTATGAACGGCTTTTACAACGTGATCAAGCCGATCGGGTGGACTTCGAGCGATCTCGTCGTCAAGATACGCGGCATACTTCGCAAACGCACGGGGAATAAGGTCAAGATCGGTCACCTCGGCACGCTCGATCCCCTGGCAACGGGTGTTCTCGGCGTTGCGGTCGGCTCTGCGACCAAACTCTTCGATCATTTTTTGACTAAGAGGAAGACCTATATAGCGACCTGCGTTCTCGGCAAGAGCACCGATACTCTCGATTCCGCAGGGCAGGTCACGGAAGTAGCACCCGTTCCCATCTTGTCCGACGATGATCTTCGCGAAGCTTTGTCTCGATTCCGTGGTGAGATCAGTCAGATCCCGCCCCTATATAGCGCGAAGAGCGTCGACGGCACGCGTGCCTATCGTCTTGCGTCCAAAGGAGTGGTAATCGCTCTCAAACCTTGCACGGTCACGATCTATGCCATCAAGCTTTTGAGCAGGGAATCGAATGACACCTTCCGATTTCTCGTAGAATGTTCGGGCGGCACCTATATTCGTTCGCTCTGTCGCGACGTCGGCATGGCGCTGGGGCTTCCCGCATATATGTCCGCTTTGGAGCGCACGAGGAATGGTATGATGCGAGTTGAAGACGCAGTCACGTTGGAGAGGATCGAGGCGGATATTTCGGACGGTTTCGTCACGCTCGAGACGTTCGGCAAAACTTTGGAAACAGCGGATTTTTCCGAAGAATATCGGTTCAAGTTTGACAACGGTGTTAAGCAGTCGAGCTCCTTGCCGAACGGGCTTGTCAGAGTCATTGTCGGCGGGGGATTCTACGGGATCGGGCAGGTTACCGACGGCGAACTGAGAATGATAGCGAGAGATTTATGAAAGTATTTGATTTGAGTGAACAAAAGAACACTTTTGCAGGCATTGTTGCATTCGGCTTTTTCGATGCGATCCACATCGGGCATCGCGGCGTCATTGAAGATGCGATCCACCTTGCCGAGAACTTCGGCGTGCCGTCCTCCGTGTTTCTGTTTGAAAACAATATTTATCCCTTGATCGGCATCGACAAGTATCCGATCTATTCCTTTTCCGAGCGGCTGCACTTTATCGAGCAAACCGGCGTACAAAACGTCTTTTATTTACGAGCAGACGAGGAGATCCTCTCGATGTCGCCGACGTTGTTCCTCGATTATCTTTCGGAGCGCATAAACGTCGTGGGGTTCACCTGCGGCGAAGACTTTACCTTTGGTAAGGACGGCGTCGGGACTCCGATAGACCTTATCGACCGTTTTGGAGACATTTATTCCGTTTCCAAGAAGTGGGCGCTCGAGTTGCCCCCCGATTATCTTTCCGAGATCGTCAGCACGGAAGGGGTGAAACGCCTCCTTGCAATGGGCGATCTTCGGACCATCGAGCAGTATCTCGGTAGGCGCTTCTCGATCATGAGACCCGTCCTCGAAGGTCGTAAAGACGGCTCAAGGATCGGCTTCCCGACCATCAATCAGCCGCTTGATACCTTGCCTCTCAAGCGGGGTGTCTATTTCTCGAACGTGGTTTTGAAAGGCACGCGCTATCCGTCCATTACGAGCGTCGGCGCACATCCCACCTTTGGTGATCTGGGCGAAAACGTCGAAACCTATATCATCGACTTTTACAGAGACCTTTACGATCTGGACGTCGAAATCGAGTTTTTAGAGTATCGTCGTGAGATAGAGTCCTTTGCGAGCGAAGAGGAACTTGCTCGCACGATCGAAGCGGACGTCGAGGCGAGAATGAAGTACGAGGAGGTTGACCTGTTTTGATCAAATTCGGACCATCGGGCACAGACGTCGCATTTGCCGCGGCGGGACTGTCACATACCGTCGAAGTACCCGCATTCGTCAAGGCGAACGGGCTTGACATATTCGAATATTCCTTCGGCAGAGGAGTCCGTCTCTCGCGGGAAACCGCAGAGAAGATCGGTGACGCTTTCCGCTCGGAAGGGGTCGGGATCTCGGTTCACGCGCCGTATTTCATCAATTTCGCGGGAGAAGACCCCGTGAAACTCCGCGCTACCTTCGGCTATCTCTTTTCTTCACTCGACGCTTTGACTTGTCTCGGCGGCGATCGCGCCGTATTTCATCCGGGTTCTCCGCTCGGTGCGCCGCGCAGAGAAGCGATGACGCGTTTGATCGCGTCAATGAACGACTTTATGGACGAGTTCTATGCCGCCGGCTATGATGACAGATACGTATGCGCCGAGACGATGGGAAAGATCAATCAACTCGGAGACTTGGATGAGGTCATCGAGATCGTGAATATCGCGGATAATATCCTGCCTTGTATTGACTTCGGACACCTCAATGCGCGCACCTACGGCAGTTTGAAGGGGAAGGACGACTACCGTGCCGTACTCGACAAGTTGATCGACGGCGTCGGCGAAGAAAAGGTCAGGAAGATGCACGTTCATTTCTCCAAGATCGAGTACGGGAAGGGGGGCGAGATCCGCCATTTGACCTTTGAAGACGAGGTCTACGGTCCCGATTTCGAGCCTCTCGCAGAGCTCCTCGTCGAGTACCGCTTAGAGCCGTGGATCCTTTCGGAATCGGCGGGAACGCAATCTGCCGACGCAAAAACGATGAAAAATCTCTATTTCAAGCACGCGAATAATAAATAAGTGTTTACACCATAGGGATTTTTCGTTTATAATAACTATATGAATGTCGAAGGATTGCTCGCCAATTGTGATCTCGCGATCGTGACGTCGCCCGCTGCGATCATGCGTTTGACCGGGCTGGATCAATCCGATGCGATCATTCTTGTGACGAAGAGCGAATGCACTTATCTGACCAATCCCCTCTACGAAGTCGCCGTCAAGGGCGCACTTCCCGCAGAGTGGACGGTTCGGATCCTTTCGAGAAGGGAGCAGAGTGCATTCTTGCTGAGCGCCATACGTTCGGCATCTAAGGTCGGTATCGAATACGGGCATATGACCGTTGACCTATACCGCGCGCTCTTCGGTTCGCTCCCGATAGACCGTACGGTCGATCTCACTCCCGCTCTTTCGCGGATGCGTCTTGTGAAGACCGGCGCCGAGCTTGCGATCATCAAGCAGGCGGAGCATATCGTGGACGAAGTCTATTCGGAAATCCTTCCGCTCCTTGTGGTAGGTGTGACCGAACGGGAGATCGCGACCGAGATCATGGTTCGTATGCAGGCGCACGGCGCGGACGGCACCGCGTTCGACACGATCGTGGCATTCGGCGAAAGAGCCGCTATGCCGCACGCCGTTCCCTCGGATCGCAGGTTGAAGAGCGGCGACTGCGTACTGATGGACTTCGGCGCGAAGTACAGAGGATATTGCTCCGACTTCACGCGTACGGTTTTCTTAGGAGAGCCTACGGCGGCGTTTCGAGAGGCATACGCCTTGGTATTAAGCGCACAACGTGCCGCCATCGACTACCTTACGGCAGGCGGCAGGAGCGCGGCGGAAGCGGATGCGATCGCAAGACGCATCATCGACGAGAGCGCCTATTGCGGCGCCTTCAATCATACGCTCGGACACGGCGTCGGCATCGAGATCCACGAATCTCCCGCTCTCGCGGAGCGTAGCAAGGACGTTCTTACCGACGGAATGGTCTTTACGGTTGAGCCGGGGATCTACGTCGAAGGGCAGTTCGGCATAAGGATCGAGAGCTTGCTCACGATCGAAAACGGTAATGTGACGGTGATAGACCGTTCGAATAAAGAAATCTATACAGTTTAGGAGGATACTATGGGTTCTACAGTTATGGCGGGTGATTTCCGCAAAGGCGTCACCTTCGAAATGGAAGGCAAAGTTTATACGATCGTTGACTTCATGCACGTGAAGCCGGGCAAGGGCTCCGCTTTCGTTCGCACCAAGATCCGCGACGTGATCTCCGGCGGCGTGATCGAGCGTACGTTCAACCCGACCGATAAGTTCGACGCCGCGCACATCGAGCGCAAGAATATGGAGTATCTCTACACCGACGGCGAACTCTATTATTTTATGGACGTCGAGACCTACGAACAGCTCCCCTTGAACTTCGAGCAGGTCGAGGACGCGCTGAACTTCATCAAGGAGAACTCGCAGGTCACGGTTTCCTTCTACAAGGAAAAGGCGTTCTCCGTTGAGCCGCCCAACTTCGTTGAGCTCCTCATTACGATTTGCGAGCCCGCCGTTAAGGGCGACACCGCCACGGCAGGCACCAAGCCCGCGACCCTCGAGACCGGCTACAAGATCCAAGTCCCGATGTTCGTCAACGAAGGCGACGTGATCCGCGTCGATACCCGCACCGGCACCTATATGTCCCGCGTGTAATTCAATTCTGACAAAACGATCCCGAGGTCTTTGCCTCGGGATCTTTTTATTGTTTTTTCTTTTTATTGTTCGTTGATTCAGTTTTTGATCACGACGTTCTCGGTCTGAACGACGATGCCTTGCGTATATTCCTTTATGGACTTCGCGACGTTGAAGAAGTGGTCAGCGATACGCTCGAGGTCGTTGAGGAGCGAGAGGAAGACAGCGCCGTTTTCGACGGTACATTCCTTGTTTTCCAGTCTTTCGATATGCGCGGCGGAGAGCTTTTCCTTCATTTCGTCTACCGAATCCTCGTAGATCTCGGCTTGGAGCAGGGCGTTGAGGTCTTGCGTGTTGAAGGCTTGCACGGTCGAGAGATAGAGGTTGGAGATCGCATTGACGATCTCTTTCAGTTCGTCTATCGCCGCAGGAGAGAACTTGCTGCCGTCGTCGCTGAGACGCTGGGTGTATTCCATAATATTCTCGGCATAGTCGCCGACGCGCTCAAGGTCGGTGATGACGTGATAATAGGTCGCGATGATCTGTTCGTCTTCGTCCGATATGTTCATCGAGCTGACGCGCACCAAATATTTCGCGATCTCGCGATTGAGGAAGTTGATCTTTGCTTCGCGTCTGTCGAATTCGTCCTTTTTAGAGAGGTCGACGGCGATGATGCTATCCATTGAGAGGAGATAATTCTTGTAAGCGCGTTCCGCCATATAGCAGATCTCACGCTTACATTCGCCGACCGCGATTGCGGAGTTTGCAAGGAACCTTTCGTCAATATAGCGCAAATGCAACTGGTCGTCTTCGTTTTTGGATTTCTTTTCGGGAACGATCTTGGAGACCAGCTTCACGAGCGGGGTGATGAAGGGCACGAGCAGCGTGGTCGTCGTCAGATTGAATACCGCGTGGAAGATCGCGATGCTGTAGGCGATCTTGCTGACGTCACCGCCGAAGAGGACGCACTCGATCAGCCAAACGCGCAAGGGCTCGATGAAGAGCAGGCAGAAGAAGATCAAGGTGCCGAAAAGGTTGAACATCAGGTGGAACATCGCCGCGCGCACCGAATTGGTGTTGGCGCCGATCGAGGCGATCAAGGAGGTAGCGCAGGTGCCGAGGTTCATGCCGAGAACGACGTAGATCGCGCTCTGCAAGTCGATCAGACCGCTCGTCGATAGGACGATCAAGATCGCCGTCATCGTCGTAGAGCTCTGCATGAGGGCGGTCAATGCCGCGCCGAGCAGAAGGAGAAGGAAGGGATTTTTAACTTTCCAGAAGAGATCGCGGATGCTCGGAGCACCTTCGATGATCAGGTTCATTGACACCTTCATCACGTTCATTCCGACGAAGAGCAGTCCGAAACCGATCAAGATATAGGAAATGACTTTTACGAAAGGCTTTTTGCAGAAGAGCAACATCGCGATGCCGATGAAGGCAAGTGCGGCAAAGATCTCGGTGATCGGCAGGGATTGCAGGGAGAGCATTAAACCCGTGACCGTCGTGCCGATATTCGCGCCCATGATGATGGATGCCGCTTGGAAGAGGGACAAAATGCCCGAATTGACGAGACCGACGACCATAACGGTGGTTGCCGCGGAGCTGTGTATCACCGCGCTGACCGCGCCGCCGACTGCGATTCCTTTGAAACGATTGGAACTCAGGCGTGAAAGTGCCACGCGCATCTTTTTACCCGACGCTTTCGTGAGGTTGTCGCTGAGGACTTGCATGCCGAACATCATCGCGCCGAGTCCGGCTAAGAGCAATAATACGTTTTTTGCTATTTCCCATCCATTCATACTACTATTATTATAAAAATATTTATTTTTGCTGTCAAATCGTTAAAAGCAAAAAATATCGATCCTTAAAGTATTGTTTGTCGGCGCCAAATAGGATATAATGAAGATATGAAATTACTTCTCCTTGATAGTAACAGTTTGATCAACCGCGCCTTTTACGCTCTGCCGAATCTCAGGGATCGGAGCGGGCGCTATACGGGCGCGCTTCACGGCTTCGTTTCGATGCTGGCGGGATTGATCAAGAGTGAGCGCCCGACCCATATCGCGGCGGCATTCGACGTGCATCAGCCGACTTTTCGCCACCTAAAATACGACGGATATAAGGCGACGCGCCATCCGATGCCTGAAGAATTGCGCGTTCAGGTCCCCGCAATGAAGGAGCTCTTGACCGCGATGGGGATCCGCGTCGTGGAACTCCCCGGCTACGAGGCGGACGACGTGATCGGCACTCTTGCCGAGCGTAGTACGATGCCCACGGTGATCGTCAGCGGTGATAAGGACGTCTTGCAGCTCGTTTCGGACAAGACGACGGTGCTACACACCAAGCGCGGCATCTCGGACGTGATCCGCTATACGCCCAAAGTGCTTGCCGAAGAGGGCTTGACCCCGAACGGCGTGATCGAAATGAAAGCCCTGATGGGCGACCATTCCGACAATATCCCCGGCGTACCCGGCGTCGGAGAGAAGACCGCGAAAGAACTGGTCACGACCTACGGGACCATCGAGAATCTTTACGCACATTTGGACGAGATCAAGGGGAAACTCCGTGAAAAGCTCGCCGACGGCAGAGAAAGCGCCGACTTTTCCCATTGGCTCGCGACCATCGAGCGCAATGCGCCGCTTCCCACGTCGGACTCCCTCGAAGAGTTCCGTTTCTCCGAGCCGTTACCCTATGCGGCGAAGAAACTGATGGACGGCTACGACTTCCGTAAGCTCCTCGATCGGTTCACGTTCGCCGATCCCTTGGCGTCGGATCTTTCCTCTCGGGAGATCAAGCGGATCGAGATATCGGACGAGCCGTCACTCGACGCGTTTTTGAATGAGTGCAAGAGGGTGAAGACCATCGCCTTTTGCGTATCGGATGACCACGTCGATCTTGCTTGCGACGAGACGAGAAACCTCTCCGTGCGCTATGCCTACGACCTTTTCGGCGAGTCCCTTTCCCTTGAAACGATCCTTTCCAAACTACGCGCGCTCCTATCCGAGCCCGATATGCACGTGACGGTATTTGACCTCAAGGCTAACTATCGTTTGCTCGAACTAACCGAAAAGGAACTTTTCGCCGCGGACGACCTGATGCTGATGGCGTATATCGCAGATTGCGGCGAGAGTTATGAGTCTCCCGCCGATCTGATCCGCCGCTACGGCTTGCCCGAGGACTGTCTTGCCGCAGGGCTGGTGGCGCTTGCGGGGAGTTTGCGGGATAAGATGCGCCAAGCACGCTCCCTCGAGGTCTACGAGCAGATTGAGTTGCCCCTCGTTCCCGTGCTGTATGATATGGAAAAGTCGGGTTTCCGAGTGGACCGCGCCGCTCTCGACGAGCTGACGGAGCGCTATTCTGCCGAACTCGATACCGTGCAGGGCAATATCTACGCCCTCGCCGGACATTCCTTCAACGTCAATTCGCCCAAGCAACTTGCGGAAGTTCTGTACGACGAACTCCATTTGCCCGCGGGCAAAAAGCGCAGTACGAGCGCGGACGTGCTTTCTTCGCTTGAGGAATTGCACCCGATCGTCGATCTGGTCTTGCGTTATCGCACCTTGTCCAAGTTGATTTCGGTCTATTTGATCGGTATGAAGACGATGATCGATTCCAAGGGGCGCATCCATACCCTCTTTAACCAGGCGATGACCTCGACGGGTAGGCTCTCATCGTCCGAGCCGAACCTGCAGAATATCCCCGTACGCGAGGCGGAGGGGCGTGAAATACGCGGTGCTTTCATTCCGAGCGACGGCAACTTGCTGATTTCCGCCGATTATTCGCAGATCGAACTGCGTTTGCTCGCCGATTTCTGCGGGGACGAGAGCTTGATCGACGCTTTCAAGCGGGGAATGGACATTCACGCGGCGACGGCGGCAAAGGTCTTCGGCGTCGAGGAATCCGAGGTCACAAGCAAGATGCGTCGCGACGCGAAGGCGGTCAATTTCGGCATCATTTACGGGATCAGCGACTTCGGTCTGTCCAAAAACGTCGGCTGTTCGGTTCGTGAGGCGCACGCCTTCATCGAGAAATATCTCGCTTCGTATCCCAAAATCAAGGAATATATGAGCGCTTCCGTCGCTTTTGCGAAGGAAAACGGCTACGTCAAGACCAAGATGGGGCGCATACGCAATTTGCCCGAGATCACCTCGTCCGACCATAATATTCGCGGATTCGGCGAACGCGCCGCGATGAATATGCCGCTCCAAGGCACCGCCGCAGACATTATTAAGCTGGCGATGATCGGCGTCTATAATGGGCTCAAGAAGGCAGGGCTTTCCGCGAAGTTGATCTTGCAAGTACACGACGAATTGATCCTTGATTGTCCCGTCGGCGAGGTCGAAACCGCAAAAGAAGTGTTAAAACGCGAGATGGAGAACGTGATCTCCCTACAAGTGCCGCTGACGGTTTCGGTCGCGGTCGGCAAGAACTGGAAAGAGGCGAAATGATGTTGCGCATCGCGATTTCGGGTGGGATCGGCAGCGGAAAGAGTGCCGTAACTGCGATTTTACGCTCTCTCGGAGCGAAAGTGGTCGTTGCCGACGAGGTGAACGCTGCTTTGCTCCTTGATCCGAACTACGTTGATAGGATCGCGGATATTTTCCCGTCTGCAGTGCATAATCATAGTATCGATAAAAAGGAACTTGCGTCCATCGTCTACGGTGACGAATCCAAACGGCGGCTTCTGATGGACGTCGCCCATCCCTTGATCTTCGACAGAATGTTTGCCGCATATTCGGATGAGCCGATCGTCTTTTACGAAGTTCCGCTCCTCTCGGAATGCAGAGATCGATTCGATCTCGTCTGGTACGTTGACGCCGAAGAGGGCGATAGAGTTCGACGCATTATGGATCGAGACGGCGTCAGCGAGGAAAGGGCGAAACGCGTCGTATTTCTCCAAAGGGCAGAGGATTCCATTCGGGATACGGCTGACGTCGTGATCTCGAATCGCTACGACCCGGACGATCTTCGCAAGACGGTGACGGAGCAATATTATCTTATATTAAAGCGATTTTCATAATAATAACGCTATTTTTACTCTTATTTTGTACTTTTTCGTGTGATCTTGGGGCGAAGCGCTATGCCGATATGATCCGAGGATCTGCCGTTGAGTTTGGCGTAGAACCCGCCTTGATCTTTGCCGTTTGTGAGGTGGAGAGTCACTTCAATCCGCGCGCGTTATCTCCTACAGGCGCCGTTGGGATCATGCAGATCATGCCATCCACGGGTGAGTGGATCGCTTCACGGCTGGGGGTAGCGGACTATCATGAAGAGGATCTATACGATCCGACGGTCAACGTTCGTTTCGGTACGTATTATCTTTCGTATTTGGGAAATCTCTTTTCAGAGGAGTGGCAGATCATAGCGGGTTACAATGCGGGAGAGGGTGCGGTACGATCTTGGATCGAAGGGGGGTTGACGGAAGCGGACGTTCCCTATATGGAGACGTCAAGTTATCTTCGAAAGGTAAAAAGGGCGCTTTCTTATTATCGCCATAAAAAAATTGCCGCTTTTGATTGACTTTATCATTTCCATTCGCTAAAATATCTTCGTAATGCGGAAGTGGCGGAATTGGCAGACGCGCAAGATTCAGGTTCTTGTGGTAGCAATGCTGTGTGGGTTCAAGTCCCGTCTTCCGCACCAAGAAGGAGCTTCGGCTCCTTTTTTTATTTAGAATCCGTTGCAACTACGGCCGCGTAGTAACGGTTATAGAGGGGGCAGGATCGCTGCATTATGTCTTGACTTCTTTATATATAAATAAGGATTAAACAGATTTTTTTATAAATAACAATGAATATATGCAATTTTTTTGTATTCTCTCGGTAAAAACCCCCGTTTTCAGGCGCTTTTTTTAAAAAACGGTATTGACAAAGGGGTTTTGCTAATATATAATAACGGTAGAATACTTCTTAATGGAGGAGAACAAAATGTTTTATAATTTCAGAAAAAACAAAAAGGCGTTTACCTTGGTTGAGTTGATCGTCGTTATCGCGATCATCGCTATCCTCGGCGCAGTTGTCGGTGTTACGGTCGCCACCTTCGTGGACAGAGCTCGTAAGACCGCCGCTACCACGCCGCTTAGCGAACTTGCCAGCAAGTGGGAACTGAAGGAAGACAACCAAACCCTTCAGCAATATCTGCAGTCCCTCTTCCCGGATGATTGCCAACACTTCCAGTTGTTGAACAACAACCGTGGTCAGTTGACCCTCGCGAACGGCAAGTTGACCGGTACCTACTACATCTATTACAATGATGACAACTGCGGTGATTGGTGGGGCAGACTGTACGTCGTCAATGGCGCGATTAGCAAGCAGAGCACTGTTGATGCGGTTGACGGCGCTCCGACCGGTACGCTGTATGCTTGCCCGGAGAAGACCTGATCAACGAACTGACGTTTGCCGCTTGTCATTCCCTTGACAAGCGGCTTTTTTTTATTTATTATATAAATAAAGAATCCTATTATAAGGAGTAATCTATGAGCAAATTGTTTTTCGACACCGATTGCGAACTTTGGTACACGATGCTGCCCGAAATGGGGTGCGAACTCTTCAAAATGCCCTATACGATCGACGGGAAGGAATACTTCTACGATATGGGCGAGAATACCGACTTTGAAGGTTTCTATAAGGCCGTGCGCGGCGGTTCAATGCCCATTACTTCCGCTCTGAACGCGCAGATCTATACCGAGATCCTCGAGCCTTACTTCAAAAAGGGAGAGGATATGCTCTATATCTCCTTCAGCAGCAAGATGTCCGGCACCTTCAACCACCTCGACATCGCCGTCAAATCTCTCAAGGAAAAGTACCCGAAGGCTCGTTTCCGCCGTTTTGATACCAAGAGTATCTGTTGGGGCGCGGGCATTCAGGTCTATTATGCCGTAAAGTACTATCAAGAAGGGCACACGACCGACGAAGTGCTGGAATATCTCGAAGAGAACGTCAATTCTTTCACCGAGTATTTCGCCGTGGACGATCTGTTCCACTTGAAGCGTGGCGGTCGTGTTTCTGCCGCTGCCGCCGCGATCGGAACGCTTTTTTCCTTAAAGCCCGTTCTCTACGTCAATGATAACGGTGAATTGCAGGTCGTTACCAAGGCGACCGGTACCAATAAGGCAGTTTCCTTTTTGGTGGATAAGGTAAAAACCCTCGGCATGGATCTCGACCAATACCCCGTCGTGATCTTGGACGCGGATAACAAAGCGGGCGGTGACAAACTTGAGGCGAAGCTGCGTGAGGCGTTCCCCGACGTCACCGTTTGGCGTTATCCCGTCGGTCCCGTGATCGGTACCCATTGCGGCCCCGGTACGATCGGCATCATTTTTCGCTCCAAAGCGCGTTCATGATGAAGAAAGCGCTTTCGATCATCCTTTTACTCGCGCTTTTGGTTGTTTTTTTCGCGTGTTCACCCGCAGAACGTACCGCTTACGGGTTTTCGATGGGCTCAGACTACAAGGTCAGTTATGACTTCAACGGCGATCTCGATAAGGAGATCGCCGATTTGTTTGCATCGGTGGAGTCTTCTTATTCCGTACGCGTCGATTCGTCCGTCCTTTCCCGTTTGAATGCGGCGAAAGCGGGAGAGATGATTACTTTGACGAGTGAAGAGAACGAGGTATTGTATCAAGCATTTGCCCTCGCGTCTGCTACGAGATCCGCCTTTGATCCCGCGATCCTTCCTCTCGTCAAACTATGGGGTTTTGATCCGCCGTACGAGATGAACGGCGAGGTGCCGCCTGCAGATATCGCGATCCTCAAGGCGACCATCCTATCGGAAATGAATCAATTTACCCTCTATCATGATCTCAGTATCATCACGAAACGCTCTGACGACGCCGCGCTCGATCTCGGTGCGGCGATCAAGGGCTATGCAGTCGGTCGTGCTTTGGATCTGTTGCGCGAAAAGGGCGCCACAAAAGGGCTCGTTTGGCTAGGCGGTACGGTCGGTGCGCTCGGCGATAGTTACCCGATCGGCGTGACAGCGCCTCGAGAAAGCAATCAGGACTATGCTTTCCGCTTCACCCTCTCGGACGGTGAGATCTGCGCCACGAGCGGCGACTACGAGCGCTATTATGAGTACGAAGGCAAGAGGTATCATCATATTTTGGACGTGAATACCGGCTATCCCGCCTCGTCGGACGTGATCTCGGCTACGATCGTCGCGAAAGACGGCTTGATCGCGGACGCTTTTGCGACCGCCGTGGTCGTGCTCGGCGTCGAGAAGGGGGTCGCCCTGTTGGAAGAATACGGCTTAAAAGGCGCGCTCGTGACTAAAGAGAAAAAGGTCGTTACGGTAGGTTTGACCGTCACGATCAAAGATACGACCTATGAGATCGTATAAACCTACGCTTTTTCGTATTTGGGACGTCGTTTTGATCGTCCTGCTCCTCGTCCTCGTCGGCTTGACCGTTTATTTTGCACTTGCGCCTTCCGCGGGAGAAAGTGCGGAGATCTATCTGAGGGGAGAAAAGGTCGCAACCTTGCCCTTACATAAGAACGGAGAATGGTCGAACGAGCATATCAAGGTGGTTGTTTCAGACGGGAAGGTCTCGGTAACGGAAACCGATTGTCCCGACAAACTCTGTCAAAAAAGCGGGGCGATCGATCAAAAGGGCGCGAGCATCGTCTGTTTGCCGAATCAGGTCGTAGTCAAGATCACAGGCAAGGGAGAAGTTGAGGTGATCGTATGAAGTCGAAAGATCTCGCGCGTGCGGCGATCCTCTTGGCTGTCGCCTTGATACTCGGCTTCCTTGAGAGTCTCTTGCCTCCCATATTCCCAATGCTTCCTTATGCGCGCATCGGGCTCGGAAACGCCGCCGTTTTGCTCGCACTTTTGTGGCTCGGCGCGCCTTATGCCGCTGTGATTTTGGTCGTTAAATGCGTGGTGATCGGACTTTTTTCGGGTGCTCCGACGATGATCCTCTATTCTTTGGCGGGCGGGATCTTATCCTTTGGCGGAATGGCGATCCTCTTGCGGATCGGCGCAAACGGCGTTCCTGCGATCAGCGCTGCGGGCGGGATCCTGCATAACGTCGGACAGATCCTTGTCGCGATGGCGATCACGGGGGTCGGGGGGATTGCCGTACTATTGGTCTATCTCTCCCTCTTCGGAGCCCTTGCGGGAGTGTTGATCGGGGTGATCGTCTACTTCGTCGATCGTGCGACTTCGCGCGCCGCAAAGGGGGCGAGCGAATGATCGAGAGGGAGATTTTCGAACGTCGGACGATCCTGTTTGATAGACTCGAATCATTCGGATTTATCCGTGAAAAGGACGATTATATCATTGAGAGACCCATCTACGTCGGCATGCGTTGTCGCGTACGCGTGTCTCCCCTCGGCGAGGTCAGCGCCAAGGTCTATGACGAGGAACTCGACGAAGAATACGTTAATTATCGCAACGAAACGGCTTCGGGTGCATACGTTATCGGCATTCGACGGGCTCTCGTATCGTTTTTAACGAGTATTGCCGAGGCTTGTTCGCTCGAAAGGACGTATATCGGCGCGCAAGCCAACCGCATCAACGCGTTGATTCACGAGGTGTACGGCGTTTCGCCCGAGTTTTTGTGGGAGAAGTTCCCGCATTTCGGAGTTTATCGAAACGCGGATTCCCGCAAATGGTTTGCGATCGTGATGAACATTCGGAAAGCCAAGCTCGTCCCTGACGCCGAGGGCGAGGCGGAAGTGATGAATCTGAAGCTCGACGACCGTGCCGCCGATTATCTCGGTGACGGGGTGTACCCGTCGTATCATATGAATCACAAGAGTTGGGTCTCCGTCCTTTTGGATGACACGCTCTCGGACGCTCGCATCGCGGAAATGCTCGATGTTTCTTATCACTTTTCCGAAAAGAAGCGAAAATGAAAAACAGCGGCTGTTTGCCGCTGTCGTTTCTCTATCGGTCTAAATCACTCTCGTTTGCCTTATATGGATGTTGCTTTTCGCGTCGGGATCCGCGACGTATCCTTCGAAGATAATGTTTTCCGCATAGGTGCGCGCTCTCGCCTCGAGGATCGGGTTGGTGACCGTCCAAGCGAGTAGTTTCGGCGTCTTGGCGCGCAGGGCGATCGCACGGCGGTCGTTCAGGTTGGATACCAAGTAGGAAACGAAATCCGGTCTGATCTTGTTCGTCCAATAGAGGGCGAAGCTCAAGACGTCGGTCGCAAGGATCCCGATCGGCACCTGCGGTACGTGTTTTCTGTACCAAGACAGGGCGGCAGGGCTGAAAGATTGGATCGCATAGTTGCCTTTGTAGTCCGCGAGGGTCTCTGCGACGCGCTCCGCGACGCGGGTGCGGACGTAGGTCTTGATCTCGATCAAAAGACCCGTTCTGCCGTTGACGTAGTCCAATACTTGTTTGAAGGTGGGGATCTTTTCGTTCACGAAGGGAAGGGTGTAACGGGATAATTGATCGTAGGTGAGATCGGCAAGTTCGATATTCTCGCCGAAAATGCGTTCCAGGGTGTTGTCGTGATAAACGACGAGTTCGTCGTCTGCGAGAATGTGGACGTCGATCTCGATGTTATAACCCTTTTGTATCGCCGCTTCATAGGCAGTCAGGCTGTTCTCGATGATCCCTCCGCCGTGCAATCCGCGGTGCGCGATGGGCTTGTCGAAGAGCCAAGCATGATCTATGACGTTCGCTTTTGTTGATTTTGCCATTTTTCCCTCCCGTGTTATGTCTTTATTATAGCATAAGTTTTCAGTATGTAAATACTTTACCTTATAAAAAAAATATTATATAATATTTTATGCGAATAATCGCACGTCGGACAGTATGGATAAAGAGCATATCAGGAATTTTTGTATCATAGCGCATATCGACCACGGTAAGAGTACCCTTGCCGATCGTTTGATGGACGTTACGGGTACGGTTTCGGAGCGTGAGGCGAAGGAGCAATTGCTCGACAATATGGAGATCGAGCGGGAGCGCGGCATCACGATCAAACTGCAACCCGTCCGTATGTTTTACACACTTGACGGCGAAGAGTATATGCTGAACCTGATCGACACTCCGGGACACGTGGACTTTACGTACGAGGTCTCGCGTTCCCTTGCCGCTTGCGAGGGGGCGATCCTCGTCGTGGACGCCACCCAAGGGGTCGAAGCGCAGACTTTGACCAACGTTTATCTCGCGATCGACAATAATCTCGAGGTCGTTCCCGTGATCAATAAGGTGGATCTTTCGGGCGCGGACGTCGAAGGTACGAAAAGGGAGATCGAGGACATCATCGGCATTCCCGCCGCCGACGCCCCCGCGATCAGCGCGAAGACGGGGCTCAACGTCGAGGCAGTCCTCGAGAAGATCATCTACGACCTTCCGCCCGCTAAGGGGGACGAAAACGCTCCCTTGAAGGCTTTGATCTTCGATTCCGTCTATGACAATTACAAAGGTGCGATCAGTTTTATCCGCGTGATGGACGGATCGGTAAAGGTGGGCGACAAGATCAAGATGTTCAGCACGGGCAAGGTGTTCGACGTCACCGAAGTCGGCGTCTTTACGCCGAAAATGCAGCCCGTTCAGTCCCTTTCCGTCGGAGAGGTCGGCTATCTCGCCGCCAGTATCAAGAACGTCTCGGATACCGCCGTGGGCGATACGATCACCTTCGCCGAGAACGGTACCAAGGAGCCATTCCCCGGCTATAAAGCGGTCAAACCTGTGGTCTTCGCGGGCATTTTCCCCGCTGACGGCAGCAAATATACCGAACTGCGCGAAGCGCTCGAAAAGCTCCGCCTGAACGACGCGTCCCTCTTCTTCGAGCCGGACGTATCCGCAGCGCTCGGGTTCGGCTTCCGTTGCGGTTTCCTCGGACTATTGCATATGGAGATCATCGAAGAGCGGTTGGAACGCGAGTTCAATATCGACCTCGTCACGACTGCGCCTTCGGTTTCCTACAAGGTGTACAAGCACGGTGGAGAAGTCTTGAACGTGGACAATCCGTCCCACTTGCCGTCGCCGTCCGAGATCGACTATATGGAAGAGCCGATCGTTCGTGCTACCATGTTTACGCCGCCCGAATACGTTGGCCCGATTATGGAATTGTGTCAGGGCAAACGCGGTACTTTCCTCGATATGAGCTACGTTGACACGTCGCGTGCTAAATTGACCTACGATATACCTCTCGCCGAGATCGTGTACGACTTTTTCGACGACCTGAAATCGCGCACGCGCGGTTATGCGAGTATGGATTACGAGATCATCGGGTTCCAAAAAAGCGAACTCGTCAAGCTCGACATCATGCTGAACGGCGAGATCTGCGACGCTCTCTCCCTGATCGTCCATAAGGACGACGCCTATAATCGCGGCAGGGGGATCGCCGAAAAGCTCAAGGAAGTGATCCCGCGTCAGATGTTCGAGATCCCGATCCAAGCTTGCGTCGGCGGCAAGGTCATAGCAAGAGAGACGGTCAAAGCGATGAGAAAAGACGTCCTTGCCAAATGCTACGGTGGCGATATCACCCGTAAAAAGAAACTCTTGGAAAAGCAAAAAGAAGGCAAAAAGCGTATGCGGCAGGTGGGAAGCGTTTCTTTGCCGAGCGAAGCCTTTATGTCTATTTTGAAACGATGAGAGATTGTTCTCACGATTATTCTCTGTATATCCACGTTCCGTTCTGTTCCTCAAGGTGCGCGTACTGCGACTTTTTATCCACGACCGATCGATCCTTGATGGAACCGTATTTTCGTACGCTCTTTCATCAGATTTCTACCGTCGGATGCGGCTTTTACGGTGGGCGCGAGGTAGACAACGTCTACGTCGGCGGGGGGACGCCGTCCGTAGCTGCGCCGTATTTAGAGGAACTTTTTGAAACTATCATGCAGTCTTTTCGCTTGAAATCCGACGCCGAGATCTCCGTAGAATGTAATCCCGAATCGGTTACGCCGCAATTGATCGAGACGCTGTATAACGTGGGTGTAAACCGCGTCAGTCTCGGCGTGCAGAGTTTGTCGGACGAATTACTACATAGAATCGGCCGCGCGCACAATCGCGCGCAGGCGCTCGAGGCGCTTTCCCTTTTAACTCCGGTATTCCCGTCGGTCGGCGTGGATGTAATGGTCGGATTGCCCGGGCAGGACGAGTATGATCTTCTCACCACGCTGGATGAACTTCTTGCCTTTCGCCTCGATCACGTCTCTTGCTACAGTTTGATCTTGGAGGAGGGAACGGCTCTCCTGCGAGAGGCGAAAGAAGGGCGCTTTTCGATTGACGAGGACTTTTCCGTCGATCTGTACGATCTTGCGAGAGGACGCCTTGCGGAAGCGGGGTTTGATCGCTACGAGATCAGCAATTTTTGTAAAAACGGTGCGATTTGTCGTTACAATACCTCGGTATGGCAGTATGGCGACTATTTGGGGTTAGGGCTCGGTGCGAGTTCGTTTATAAAGAAACGAGAATATCCCTTCTTACGTATCAAGAATACGGAAGACTTTTCAAAATATTTGACTTATAAGGAAAATCAACCGACCTCGAAAAGTGAAGAGATCTCATTATTCGACGCGCAAAAGGAGTTTGTAATGCTCGGCTTGCGCCTCGAAGAGGGGCTTTCCTTGATTCGTTTCGTCGAACTCTTCGGTGAGACCTTCGACGAGGCTTTCCCCGGTAAATACGAAAAGCTTTCGCGCTATCTGTCTCGCACCGATACTCATTTAAGGATCAATAGCGATTGTTTTTATATCTCCAATTCCATTATTTCCGAAATTATTTTTTGAAAAAATGGCATAAAACTCTTGACAGAGCCGCATACTTGATATAGAATGTTAGCAGTCGAGAGGTTAGAGTGCTAACACAAGACGGCAATGATTGCCAAATCTTGAAAGGAGGTCGAATATGGAACTGTCGAGCAGAAAGAGAAAGATCCTCGGTTTGCTTGTCGAGCGCTATATCAAGACCGCCGAACCCGTCTCGAGCGGCGAGATCAAATCTCTATACGGAGAAGAGATCAGCTCGGCTACCATTCGCAGCGAACTTGCCGCCCTCGAAGAGCTCGGCTATCTCGTACAGCCTCACGTTTCGGCGGGACGCATTCCGACGGAGCCTGCCTACAAACTCTACGTCGAAAACGTCCTCGCAGGGGAGAAGAAGGAGATCCGCGTTGCGGGTCTTCGCGATTATCTCGGCAAGAAGATCGTCGAGATCGAGGACGTCGTCCGCAATACCGCTCGCGTGATCAGCGACGCGACCAACTATACCAGCGTGATCGTCATCAAGAATACCGACGATATTCGCATTCGCGAGGTCAAGCTCGTCGAGGTGGACGTAGGCAGGGCGCTCGTGGTCATCATTACCGACAGCGGCGTGATCAAGGACAATATCATCGAGATCCCCGTGAATATGGGCAGCGGCTACGTCTCTGCGGCGAACGACGTGATCAACGATCTGTTCGGCGGCAAGACGCTCAGCGAGATCAAGTCGCAAAATACCGATATCGATGGCGAGATGTCTCCCTATCACGATATTTTCGACAAGATCATCAATCTTCTCGAGGAATACGCGTCTGTCAGACACGACAAAGTGTTCGTCGAGGGCACGAGCAAGATGTTCCACCATCCCGAATTCGCCGAGATCTCTTCGGCGCGCGAGTTCATCACCCTTTTGGACGAGAAGGAAAAGCTCGGCGAGTTGATGACGGCGGACGAGGGGATCGAACTCTCGGTCAGGATCGGCAAGCCCGACGGACTGAACGGGAACTGCTCGATGGTGACGGCTAGGTATTCGATCGGCGGCGCCGAGATCGGCAAAGCGGGTGTGATCGGACCTGAAAGAATGGACTATGATAAGGTCGTGAGCGTGCTCCATTATATCCAAAAGGTATTCAACGGAGAGGACGATCCCGACGATAAGGAGAAGAAAAATGGCGAAATCCGCAAACGAAAATAAAAAGAAACAACCCAAGACCGAAGAAGAGGTCGTCTCCTTCGACACCGACGCGAAGATCGAAGAGGAAGCCCCCAAGGCGAATCCCGAAGCGGATCTTCTGCGCGAAGAGTTGAAGAAGGAAAAGGACGATTACCTTCGCCTTCGTGCGGACTACGATAACTATCGCCGCCGCAACCAAGAGGCTACCCTCGCCGCAAGGAAGGAGGGAACGGCTGACGCAGTCACCGCGATCCTGCCCGTGATCGACTCGATCGATAGAGCGCTCGGAAGCGTGACGGACGAGAAGTCCAAAGAAGGGCTGAACCTGATCAAGAAGCAGATCGAGACCTCGCTCGGACAACTCGGCGTTACCGAGATCGCATCAGAAGGCGAGATATTCGATCACAACCTACACAACGCCGTCCAGCGCGCCGAAGTCGACGAGGCGGACGTAGGCAAGATCCTCGAGGTCTACCAACGCGGTTACAAGATCGGCAACAAGGTCATTCGCTATGCGATGGTCAAGGTCGGCGTGGAAAAGAGTGAGTAAACAAGGATAAAGGTTATCCTTAAATATACCAACACCGAGGCAATGCCTCAAATCTATAAAAAGGAGATAAAAAAACTATGGGAAAGATCATCGGAATCGATTTAGGAACCACCAATTCGTGCGTCGCCGTCATGGAAGGCGGTGAGGCGACCGTTATCGCCAATGCGGAAGGCAGCAGGACCACGCCGTCCGTCGTGGCGTTCAGCAAAGACGGCGAGAGGATCGTCGGTCAGGCGGCTAAGCGCCAGGCTGTTACAAATCCGCATCGCACCGTTTCAAGTATCAAGAGGGAGATGGGCACCGACTACAGCGTAAAGATCGACGACAGCAGCTATTCTCCGCAGGAGATCAGCGCTATGATCCTGACCAAGCTCAAGAAGGATGCGGAAGCATACCTCGGCGGTAAGGTCACGCAAGCGGTCATCACCGTACCGGCATACTTCTCCGACAGCCAGCGTCAGGCGACCAAGGACGCGGGTAAGATCGCGGGTCTCGAGGTGCTCCGTATCATCAACGAACCGACCGCTGCGGCGCTTGCGTACGGTCTCGACAAGTCTGAAAATAAGAATCAAAAGGTCTTGATCTACGACCTTGGCGGCGGTACCTTCGACGTCTCGATCCTCGAGATCGGCGACGGCGTGTTCGAGGTGCTCTCCACCAACGGCGATACCCGCCTCGGCGGCGACGACTTCGACAAGAAGCTCATGGACTATATCGTCAGCGAGTTCAAGGCGAAAGAGGGAGTTGACCTCTCGACCGACAAGGTCGCGATGCAACGTATCAAGGAAGCCGCAGAGAAGGCGAAGATCGAACTCTCCGGCATGACCAAGACCAACGTGAACCTTCCGTTCATCACGGCGGGTGCGGACGGCCCGAAGCACCTCGATATGGACATCACCAAGGTGAAGTTCGACAGCTTGACCGCCGACCTCGTGGAACGCACGATCCGTCCGACCAAACAAGCTATGAGCGACGCGGGCATTACGTTCAGCGAGATCTCCAAGGTCATCTTGGTCGGTGGCAGCACGCGTATCCCCGCCGTTATCGACGCGGTTCGCAACCTGACCGGCAAGGAGCCCTATAAGGGCATCAACCCCGACGAGTGCGTCGCGATCGGCGCTGCGATCCAGGCGGGCGTCCTGGGCGGCGAAGTCAAGGACGTGCTCCTGCTCGACGTGACCCCGCTTTCTCTCGGTATCGAGACGATGGGCGGCGTCTTCACCAAACTCATCGATCGTAACACCACGATCCCGACCAGCAAGTCGCAGATCTTCTCGACCGCCGCGGATAATCAACCGTCCGTCGAGATCCACGTCTTGCAGGGCGAACGCTCGATGGCGAGCGGCAACAAGACCCTCGGCAGGTTCATCTTGGACGGCATCGCTCCCGCTCCGCGCGGCATTCCGCAGATCGAGGTCACCTTCGACATCGACGCGAACGGCATCGTGAACGTCAAGGCGAAGGATAAAGGCACCAATAAGGAGCAGAGCATCACGTTGACCGCGAGTTCCAACCTCTCCGAAAGCGACATCGACGCGGCGATCAAAGATGCAGAGAAGTACGCCGAAGAGGACAACAAACGTAAGGAACTCTTCGAGATCAAGAACAGCGGCGAACAGCTGATCTACACGGCGGAAAAGGCTGTCAAGGAAAGCGGCGATAAGCTCTCCGAAGAGGACAAGAAGACCGTCGAAGACGCAGTCAAAGTCGCCAAAGAGGAGATCAACTGCGACGACGTCGAGAAGATCAAGGCGGCGATCGACAAGCTCTCCGCGGCGATCAACCCCGTCTTTACCAAGCTCTATCAGCAAGCCAACCCGAACGATCCGAACGGCGGTGGTATGGGCGGCGACGATGGCAATATCGACGGCAACGGCACCGTTGACTGATAAAACCGAGCAGAGAGGGGCAACCCTCTCTGCATATCCTTATATAGAGGTTTCCCCACAGAGAGAATAGTAGGGGGAAGAGGAACTATGGCAGACAAATACGATTACTATCAGATCTTGGGCGTGAATAAGAACGCGACTGACGACGAGATCAAGTCGGCGTACCGCAGGATGGCGAAAAAGTACCATCCCGATCTTTATTCCACGAAACCCGAAGAGGAACGCAAAGCGGCGGAAGAGCAATTCAAGAAGATCAACCATGCTTACGACGTCCTATCCGACAAGCAAAAGCGCGCGGCATACGATCAATACGGCGATGAGAACGGCCCGATGGGCGGTGGATTCGGCGGCGGTGGCGGCGCAGGTGGTGCGGGCTTCGGTGATTTTGACAGTTTCTTCGGCGATTTCTTCAGCGCGTTTACCGGTGGCGGCAGACGTTCCGCTCGCCCGAACGGCAGGATCGACGGCGACGACATTACGGTCACGATCACGATCGACTTTATGGAAGCGGTTCGCGGCGTACAGAAGGATATTCCGATCTCACGCCAGGAACAATGCGTGGACTGCAAGGGAACGGGTGCGAAAAACGGTACTTCCTATAAAACTTGCGGCAGATGTGGTGGTACTGGTCGCGTTACGACCCGCCAAAATACGATTTTCGGTCAGCAGGTCGTTCAAAGCGTTTGTCCCGATTGTCGCGGTAACGGCAGGATCATCACGGATAGCTGTCGCTCGTGCGGCGGCAAGGGTTCGATCAAGCGTTCGCGCGTGATCCACGCCAACATTCCCGCCGGGATCGATAACGGACAGATGATCACCTTCCAAAACGAAGGGAACTGCGGTAAAAACGGCGGCATGAACGGCAATTTGATCTTGATCGTGAACGTCAGACCCCACGCGCTCTTCAAGAGGAAAGGTTACGATATCTATTTCGACGTGCCGATCTCCTACGTGACGGCGACCGTCGGCGGCGAGATCGACGTGCCGACTTTGGACGGCGTCGTGAAATACAAGCTGTCGGAAGGCACGCAAACGGGCACCCTCTGCCGTCTGTCGGGGAAGGGCATCAAGAGATTGAACAGCGAATCGCGCGGCGACCTCTACTTCACCGTTCAGGTACAGACCCCGACGGGGCTTTCCCGCACGCAGAAAGAGTTGCTGTCACAATTTGAAGCAAGCCTTACCCCCAATCAATCTCCCAAACAGAAAAAGTTTGCGGATTTCATTAGGAAATGATCAAGATCACCGTAAAAACCACGCACGAAGGTGCCGAGATCGTCTCGGATATGCTGTATGAGTTTTCGCGTTCGGGCGTCGTCGTTGAGGATAGAGAGGACGTCGCGGAACTATGGAACTCAAAACTCGTGTGGGACTATCTCGAAGAGGGAGTATTGAATCGTCCGAAAGAGGTCTCCGTCATCGGTTATTATGACGGGGAATATTCGGAAATATCCGATGATCTTGAGAATAAATTGAACGAGATAAAAACTTATTGTCCCTTCGCTTTGCCGCTCGATCTTTCAGTCGAGAATACCGATAATACCGACTGGTCTAAAGACTGGAAAAAGGCATACAAGATCATTTCCGTCGGTGACCTCGAGGTCGTTCCGGTATGGAAAAAAGAGGAAGCGAAAGGAGATAAGATCGTACTCATCAACCCCGGATCGGCGTTCGGAACGGGCGAACACGAAAGCACGCGCTTGTGTTTATCCCTCATGCAGCAGATCGATCTTACGGGCAAAAATGTGATCGACACGGGATGCGGGAGCGGGATCCTCGGGATCGCGGCGCTGGTTTCGGGCGCGTCTTCCTGCTTGTTTCGAGACATTGACGAATCCGCGCTAAACAATTTGCGTGAAAATCTCGGCTTGAATCAAGTCACGGGAAAGGTAGAATGCGCCTCTCTCCTCGAGGGAGTTCGGACTACCGCACAAGTCGTTCTCGCGAATATCACGGCAGACATCCTCGCAAAGATGACGAATGCCGCCGACGTGGTCGAAAAGGGCGGTTACTTGATCATGAGCGGGATCATCGACAAGTACGCGGATGGATTGATCGATCGGTTTTCCGCCGTCGGATTCAAGCCGGTGCATAAACTCCAAGACGGGATATGGGTCGGATTGCTCTTTGAAAGAGAATGATCGGGCGCCTTCGGGCGTCCGTTTTTATGATAATTCGCGCAAATTATTGATTTATCAATAACTTCAGTTTATAATGAAAGTATGGAGATCAAGCGTTTTTTCGTTGATAGCGGCACGGTCCTCTCGCTCGGCACGTCCAAAGTCGTGACGGGTGAGGAGTTTACGCACGCCGTCAAAGTTTGCCGTTATAAGGTCGGCTACAAGTTGATCTTATCGAACGGCGACGGCTACGACTATTTCTCCACCGTGACCTCGATAGACAAAAGCTCCTTTACTTGTCGCGTCGACGAACGGAAAGAGAACGAAAACGAGCTCAAAAAGCGTCTGATCCTCTACCTTTGCGCGATCGAACGCAGCGACCTCGCCGTCCAAAAGGCGACGGAGATCGGTGCAAGCGAGATCCGTTTGATGATCTCTGTTTTTACCAATGCGAAGAAGCAGAATCTCGATCGGCTGAATAAGATCGCGCTCGAATCCGCGAAACAATGCGGCAGGGCTGTCGTTCCCAAGATCTACGAACCCATCCCGTATGAAGAGGCGATCCGAGACGCCGTGACACGCGCCGATCAAACGATCTTTTGCTATGAATGTGCGAAGGAGGGACGTATCGCGGACGTCATGGATCCCCAAGCGGATTGCTATGCGCTCGTGGTCGGCAGCGAAGGGGGGTTTTCGGCAGAGGAGGTCGCGCTTGCAGAGCGTTTGGGCGCAAAGGTGGTCACGCTCGGCAGACGCATATTGCGTGCGGAAACCGCTTGTATAGCGGGGCTTGCCCTTTTGGCGGATGAGGCGGAAAGAAATGAAAACAGCGGTAATTAACATCGGTTGCAAAGTGAATCAATGCGAATGCGACAGCCTGATGACGGGTCTGATCGCGCTCGGTCACGAGGTCTCGGACGAGCTCGTCTATGCGGATAACTACGTCATCAACACCTGCGCCGTTACCAAGGAAGCGGAGCGTAAGTCCCGCCAAGTGATCGGCAAGGTCAAAAAGATCAATCCCAACGCCGCGATCTACGTGATCGGGTGTGCATCCGAAAAGAACGCCGAACAGTTCGAGATCAAAGGGGTGCGCTACGTCTCCGGAACGGCGAAAAAGGACGCGGTTTTCGAGATGCTCAGCGGGACGCATATTTCGCCGATCCCGGGTGCCTACGAGTCCCTACCGATCGGCACGAATTTTCGCGCTCGCGCCTACGTTAAGGTCGAGGACGGATGCAATAATTTCTGTTCCTATTGCGTGATCCCGTATCTTCGCGGACGGTGTCGCTCCCGCGCCTTGGACGACGTAATAACGGAATGCCGCGCCGCGGCGGAGACCTCGGATGAGATCGTCCTTACGGGCATCAACCTCTCCGCTTACGGTCTCGATGTCGGCACGAACCTTGCGGAGCTCATTACGAAGCTATCCGATCTTAAAGCGCGTATTCGTCTCGGCAGTCTGGAAGTCAACGTCATCGACGCGGACTTTATCCACGCGCTCGTATCGTCGAATAATATTTGTCCGCATTTTCATCTCTCCTTACAGAGTGGATCGAATGAGGTACTATCCGCGATGAATCGCCACTATACCGCGGAAGAGTACGCGGGGAAGGTCGCGATGCTCCGCACCTATTTCCCGACAGCCGCGATCACGACCGACGTCATCGTCGGATTCCCGACCGAGACAGAGGAGACTTTTGAGGAGACGATGCGATTCGTCAGGGAGATCGGTTTTTCAAACATTCACGTTTTCCCCTATTCCCGCAGAGCGGGGACGGCGGCTTTCCCTCTCGGTGCGCTCCCCGAGGATACCGTTGCATCGCGCGTCAAGCGCCTATCCGCCTTGCGTGACGAGCTCAAGCGTGAGTATGAGAGCGCATTCGTATCGTCAGAGCTGGACGTCGTGATCGAGACGACGGACGGCATCTATGCGGAAGGTTATTCCGAGAACTATATTCGCGTCTATGTTCCCGACAGGGACTATCCTGCGGGCAAGATAATCAAGGTCACGATCGAAGGCGAACGCGCCGACGGGCTCGTGGCGAAATAGGAGGTTTTTATGGATTGCGTATTTTGTAAGATCATTTCGGGTGAGATCCCGAGCCCGCGTTTGTACGAAGACGAGGATTTCATCATCATTCGAGACATCGCTCCGCAGGCGAAATGCCATTATCTCGCCCTTCCGAAGAAGCATTTTGCCGATGTGACCGAGATGACGGCGGAAGATGCCGCTCTCGTCGGGCGTATGCTCAGGAAGATCGGCGAACTCGCCCCCACCCTCGGATTGACGGGTGGATTCCGTTTGGTATCCAACAAGGGAGCCGACGCGATGCAGAGCGTGCCGCATTTGCATATCCATATACTCGGCGGGGAAAAATTGTCCGATAAAATGTGCTGAAATCGTTGACACGCTTTATCGAATGATATAAAATCAATCAAGAAAAATACCGTTTACGGAAGGTGGGTGAAAGACATGACCAGCATCAAAGTTCGTGAGAATGAGTCGCTCGACAGCGCGATCAGACGTTTTAAGCGCCAATGCACCAAAGACGGTATCATCGGAGACATCAAGAAGAGAGAGGCATACGAGAAGCCCAGCGTAAAACGCAAGAAGAAGGCAGAAGCCGCTCGCAAGAGGAAGTCTTCCAGAGACTAAAAGAAAAACCGAGGTCACTCGGTTTTTTTATTGTCTTTTGAAGGGTTTTGCTTTCTCGTCGAATTCGTCGGTCGCTGCGTCGTCTTTTTTTAATAAACTGCCTCGCGTGATCGCGTCGAACCCGAACTTATTGCGTATTTCGTCGATACTCTTTTCAAATCGAGTGCGTTTTTCGCTTTTTCCCTCGTTTTCGAATAGTGTGGTCGGGACGTATTCGCCCGCTTCGATCAAATAGATCGCTGTGACCGTGATCGCGCGGATCGGCTGATCCCCTTCGCGCCACAAGAGGTCGAGGAGTGACAGAGCGCTGTCCTTGAGGTCGGTCGCGGAAGCGGTCGGGTAGGTCAATTGCGTTTGCTTTCCGATCGAGCGCATCGTGTTAAGTTTGACGGATAAGTGTACGCCGCCCGCATACATGCCGTGTTTACGCAGCCTCGTCGCAACGCGTTCGGATAGGGCGGTGATAAGCCCCGCGCACTCTTCGCGCGTTTTCAGGTCGTGATCCGCCGTCGAGCCGTTACCGACGCTTTCGGGTTTATGCGTTTCGTAATACAGTTTGACTCGATCGTCCTCTTCGCCGTTCGCCCATTTTTTGAGAGTAAGTCCCGTTTGCCCGATGTGCGCCGACAGAAGTTTGTCGTCCGCTTTTGCGAGGTCGCCGATCGTATGGATCCCGACGGCGGAGAAGAACTTGCTTGCGCTCGCTCCCACCATCAAGATGTCTTCGACGGGCAGATCCCACGCGATGGTGCGATAATTCTCCCTTGAGATCAACGTTTGGGCATCGGGTTTTTTATAGTCCGATCCGAGTTTTGCAAATACCTTGGTAAAGGAGATGCCCACGCTGAGGGTGATCCCGAGTTCTTCTCTCGCGCGACGACGGATCTCCTCGGCGATGCGTTCGCTCGATCCGAATAAGGTATGACTTCCGGAGACGTCGAGCCAACATTCGTCCAGTCCGAAGCTCTCGACGCGATCGGTATATTCGGTATAGAGCTTAAATAACGCTCCGGAATACTTGACGTAGGAAGGGAAGTCGGGTCGGAGCAAGACGAGATCGGGGCAAAAGGAAAGCGCCTCGCGAATGGTTTGACCCGTCTTGACGCCGCACGCCTTCGCGCCGTTACTCTTGGCAAGGATGATGCCGTGACGCTTCTCGGGATCGCCGCAGACGGCGATGCTTTTGCCACGAAGAGACGGATCTTTCACCATCTCCACAGAGGCGTAAAAGTTATTCGCATCACAATGCAAAATATTCTCGTCCATTCTGTCTCCCTAACCTTTATTTCTGATCATATTATACCATATTATTTAATAAAATTAAATAATCTATCTTGATTTTTTTAACAAAAAAGACTATAATATCAGGAGGTAAAGGAAATGTTGGCGAAAGGTGTGATACTTGCTGCGGGAAGAGGGGCGAGGCTGTCGCCCATGACGCCCTTCGTGCCGAAAGAGATGCTCCCGATCTCGGCTTTCCCCGCCGTTCATCATACGCTGTATGAGCTGGCGGAAGCGGGGATCAGAGAGGTGATGATCGTGGTCTCTTCGGGCAAATCGGCATTGGTCTCTTACCTGACGGAGCCGATTGTTCCCAAAGGGGGTCTCGCGACCCAACTAACGGCGGAAAGAGACGCGCTACTGTCACGCATACGCATCTCGTTTGCGGAGCAGAAGTCCTTAAAAGGGACGGCGGACGCCATCTTGCTGGCCCAAGAGTTTATGGGAGATTCGCCCCTCGTCGTCGCCTATCCGGACGACCTGTTGACGGTTTGCGGCATCCTCTCGGACGGTATTGACGCTACGCGCGCGCTCGTGCGAGAGGCTGAGAGAACGCAAGGTTCTGCGATCTTGGTCACTCGGATCTCGGGTAATGAAGCGCGTAATTACGGCGTCGTGAATTGCCACCTTGAGGAGGAGAGTTTCCGCGTGGATTCCCTCATCGAAAAGCCGCAGGATTATACGGCGGACGTCGCCTACGCGTTGATCGGTAGAATGATCTTGACGCCCAAAGCGGTCGCTTCGATCCGTTCCTTCGCTCTTACGGACGAAAGCGGGATCGTTCCCGTACTCTCCGCCGAGGGGATGATGGGTGCCTTGACCGCCGTCGAGTACGACGGCAAACGATACGATCTCGGCTCGCACGAAGGCTACTATTCGGCGGTGCGAGAACTGGATGCACGATACTTCCGTGCCTGACGATCCTCTCGAATATACGAGGGATTGCTTAGACGGAATGCAAATGAATAATACTACAAGGAGGAAAGGGTTATGGCAAACAATTTTTCCAAAAATACCGAAAACGTGGTCGATTACGCCACGAAACTCGCCTATTATACGGGCGGGCTCATCAAACCGGAGCATTTGCTCGTCGCGATCCTCGCTCAAGATAAGGCGATCGCGGAGCGCATGGGCGCCAGAGGCGTCACAAAGGAGTACGTCCTGAGATTCATCGACAATAGGTCGTATTTCTATACCTCTATCGGGGTCAGCGAAGCCGCAGCCGAAGTCTTGACGATGGCTCGTCGCGTTGCCGCGCAAAGCGATTTTGCCTTCGTCGAGCCGATCCATATCATGATCGCGATCCTGCGTCTCGATAGCCGCGCGAGGAATATCATCATTTCCAGGCAGATCAACCCCGACACCCTCGCAAGGGAGTTCGAGCAGGATCTCCGTCTGTTCGGTCAGGACAAGGCGGGCGATGACGTCGTGCAAGGAAAAAAGGACGAATATGAGATCGACGACGAGGAAGGGGATGGCGACGATGATCCGATGAATATCGAAGGCTTGTTCAAAAACCTCTACGATAGGGCGAACCAAGGGGGACAAGCCGAACCGAAGAAAAAGAAGAACGCCTCAAAGGGCGGCAAACTCGAAGAGGCTCTCGAAGGTCTCGGCGAAGACTTGACCGAGAAGGCGAAGAAGAACAAACTCGATCCCGTGATCGGCAGAAAGGACGAGATCGAAAGGATCATTCAGATCCTCTCTCGCCGCACCAAGAATAATCCCGTATTGATCGGCGAGCCGGGCGTCGGTAAGACCGCGATCGTAGAGGGGCTCGCGCAGGCGATCGTGGACGGCGACGTGCCGGAAACTCTGAAAAACAAGCGCATATTCACCCTCGACATCACGAACGTGGTCGCAGGAACCAAATATCGCGGTGAGTTTGAGGAAAAACTCAAAAACGCGATCGGCGCGATCAAAGAAGCGGGCGACGTGATCGTCTTCATCGACGAGATCCATATGATCGTCGGTGCGGGCTCGGGCGGCGACAGCAAGATGGACGCCGCGAACATATTGAAACCGATGCTCGCGCGCGGTGAAATGCAGGTCGTCGGTGCCACCACCCTCGAAGAATATCGAAAATATATCGAGAAAGACGCCGCTTTGGAGCGTAGATTCCAGCCCATCATCGTGGATCCGCCTTCGGTCGAAGATACGATCACGATCCTAAAAGGGCTCAGGAGCAAGTACGAAGAACACCACAAACTCAAGATCACCGACGAGGCGCTTACCGCCGCGGCGGAACTGTCCGATCGTTATATCTCGGATCGTTATTTGCCCGATAAGGCGATCGATCTCATCGACGAGGCGGCGAGCAGAAAGCGTATGCTAAACTTTACCGCTCCCGATTCCATCAACGAGATGGAAGGCAAGATCGCAGAGCTTGACCAAAAGGAAAAGGACGCCGCGGAGCATTTCAACTACGAAAAGGCGGCGAAATACAAGCAAGAGAAGGAGCAGCTCCTCTTGAAGCTCTCCAAGACCAAGATCAATTGGTCGTCCGAGGTGCACGGCACCGAGCTCGAGATCAACGGGCAGGACATCGCGGAGATCGTCTCGAAATGGACGGGCATACCCGTCGTCCGCTTGACCGAGGCGGAAGCAGATCGTCTTTTGAACCTCGAAAATGAGCTGGCGAAAAGGGTGGTCGGTCAGCGCGAAGCGATCTCGGCGCTCGCGCGTGCCATTCGTAGGGCGAGAGCGGGTCTCGGGGATCCCAAGAGACCGATCGGCTCCTTCATCTTTATGGGTCCGACCGGCGTCGGTAAGACGGAGCTGTGTAAAGCGCTCGCTGAGACCATGTTCGGTAACGAAAATAACATCGTCCGCATCGATATGAGCGAATATATGGACAAGATCTCGGTTTCCAAGCTCACGGGTTCCGCCCCCGGCTACGTTGGCTACGAAGAGGGCGGACAGCTGACCGAGAAGATCCGCCGCAAGCCGTATTCCGTCGTCTTGTTCGACGAGATCGAGAAGGCGCACCCCGACGTATTCAATATCTTATTGCAGATCCTTGACGACGGCAGATTGACCGACAGCCACGGCAGGACGGTCAGTTTCAAGAATACCATCATCATCATGACGTCGAATATCGGTTCTAACGTCGGCAAGGGGATGAAAAAAATCGGGTTTGGCTCTGTGGACGAATACGAGGACGAACGCGAAAAGCAGATCGAAGCCTTGCGCTCTGTCATGCGTCCCGAATTCATCAACAGGCTGGACGACATCATCGTTTTCCATAGTCTGACGAGCGAGAATATGGGAGAGATCGCGGAGATCATGCTCTCCTCTCTTTCCAAGCGTCTCGAAAGCAAAAATATTCGGATAGTATTGACGGAAGAGGCAAAAAAGTTTATTATAAAGAAGGGAACTAACGTAGAATACGGCGCGCGCCCGCTACGTCGCACCGTCGAGCGTTTGCTCGAGGACGCTCTCTCGGAGAAACTCCTTTTGGGGGAGATCGCGATCGGGGATACGGTCACCGTGGACTACGACGGTTCAAACGCTTTGACCTTCACCAAAGATACCGGCTCGGTATGATCGCCTTTTCGGCGTTTATATAATACAAGTCAAGGAGGCTTTTATGAAAATCGACATTGTAGGCAAGAACTATTCCGTAAGCGACAAATTGGATACCTTGATCCGTAAGAAGGCGGAGAGACTGGATCGTTTCTTCACCGACGACGTCACCGCGAGAGTTGTTTGTAAAGAAGAGCACAAGGGCAGATTCACCCTCGAAGTCACGATCTTCGTGAACGGCACGCTGATCCGCAGCGAAGAGACGAGCGACAATATGTATGCCAATATCGACGTGGTCATTCCCAAGATCGACAGACAGATCCGCAAGCATAGGACCAAGCTGAACAAGCAGTTCAAGGAGAGCGTCTTCAACTTCCAAGCAGCGGAAGCGGAAGCCATCGAGATGAACGATACCAAGGAAGAAGAGATCCCGACCATCGTGAAGACCAAGAGATTCGAGGTTATGCAGATGTCCGTCGAAGAGGCGATCGAACAGATGGATCTTCTCGAAAACAAGTTCTACGTCTACCTCAATCCCGAAGACGGGAAAATCAATATCGTATATAAGAGATACGACGACACCATCGGTCTCATCGTACCTCAGTATTAAGGAGATAAATACATAATATGGCTAAGTTCAACAAAAACGACAATCAGATCCGCTTTGATTTCAACAATATGATGGCGGATTACATCGGGCAGGAGCAGGGTTTCAAGGAGAGTGATCTTGCCGCGCTCAATCCCACCGTCAAAGCAGCGTTCGAGAGCGTGAAAGCGCAGGGCGGCGAGGGCTGGCAGGGCTGGCTCGACCTTCCTTTTAATCAAGATGAGATCGTTGCGGACATCCTCGACACCGCAAAAGCGGTCAGAAAAGGGTTCAAGACCTTCGTCGTGCTCGGCATCGGCGGCAGCGCCTTGGGGCCGATCGCGGTTTTCCAAGCCTTGAAACATCTGCACTACAACGAGCTTCCCTACAAGATGAGGAAGGGGCCCAAGTTCTACGTTGAAGACAACGTCGACCCCGAGCGTATGAACGCGCTCCTCGACGTCATCGACGTCAAGACCACGATGTTCAACGTGATCACCAAGAGCGGCGCCACGAGCGAGACGATGAGCCAATACCTCGTCATCACCGATATTTTGAAAAAGGCGCTCGGCGCGGACTACGCGAGCCACGTGATCGCCACGACCGACAAGGAAAAGGGCAATTTGATCAAATTGGCGAAGAAAGAGGGCTTCAAGACCTTCTATATCCCGTCCGGCGTCGGCGGTAGGTTCTCCGAGATGTCTCCCGTCGGTCTTTTGCCCGCGGCAGTCCTCGGCATCGATATTAAGAAGATGCTTGCCGGTGCGCGCGATATGATCAAAAAAGGATTCAAGACCGCGAATCCTTACCACAATATGCCCCTGATGGCGGCGACCCTTCAGTATCTCGCGATGCAGAAAGGCAAGAATATCTCGGTCATGATGCCCTATGCGGACAGCTTGAAGTATATCGCAGACTGGTATTGCCAGTTGTGGGGTGAGAGCCTCGGCAAGTCCGTGGACAAAGAGGGCAAAGAGGTCTATGCGGGACAAACCCCGGTCAAGGCACTCGGCGTCACCGATCAACACAGCCAGATCCAGCTCTATACCGAAGGTCCCTTCGACAAGGTCATCACTTTGATCGCGGTCGACGCTTTCCGTCAAGAAATGATGATCCCCGAGGGACTTCCCGAGTTCCCCGACGTCAACTTCCTCTGTGGGAACACGATGGGCACGCTCCTCAATACCGAGCGCAAAGCCACGGAGTACGCTCTCGCGAAAAAGCATCGTTTGAATCGCACGATCTCGGTGCCTGAGGTCAACGAATATACGATCGGTCAGCTCCTGATGCTCTTTATGATGGAGACGGCGTTCGTCGGCGCAATGCTGAATATCGACACCTTCAACCAACCGGGCGTCGAAGAAGGCAAAAACGCGACCTACGCGATGTTCGGCAGAAAGGGCTACGAGGCGAAGAAGTCGGAGCTCGACAGCGCGAAAGCAAAGTCCGCAAAATATATCCTGTAAAGGGTATCATATCGCTTGACAACTCGTTTGTCGAGAGATACAATCAAAATACAATCGTATTAGGGGTGCCCGAATGGGCTGAGATCATACCCTTTGAACATGATGAGGTAATTCTCGGCATGGAAACGCGTTCAGTATTTTCACCTCCCGAGAATTCGGGAGGTTTTTTTATGGTACCGTATCTGTTTTATCCGCTCTTGGCTTCCTTGATCGCGATCCTTCTCTCTGCGGCTTTTTTTCTGTATGCAAAACAGAATAAAGGCAACGTCACCGTCGCAAAGTATATCCTCGGTGTGGTGGGTGTCGCCTCTTTGATCACGATCCTCGTATGCTTCTCCGTTTACTACGTTCGTGAGATCAAACCGATCGAAGATTATTCTTCCGTCAATTCCACGATCCTCACGATCGGAGCGGTTGCGATGATCTTGATTATTGCTCTTTTGTACGCATTTTTCGGGAGAAAGTCGAATCCGAAGTCCGACACGAGATCGGTCACCTACGCTGCGGTTTCGGTCGCTCTTGCGTTCGCGCTTTCTTATATTCGCCTCTTTAAGTTACCACAGGGCGGATCCATTACGTTGGTCAGTTTACTCCCACTGATGTTCTATTCTCAAATGTTCGGCATTCGTAAAGGCGCAATGGTCGGCTTCATTTACGGCATACTGCAAGCGATCCAAGACCCCTATATCTTGCATCCCGCGCAATTTCTTCTTGATTATCCCATCGCTTTTGCGGCGATCGGTTTGTCTTCGATTTTTACGCAAAAGGGGATCAAGGGCGTTCGTGGCGTCGCACTCTTCGCTTCGGGCGCGGTCCTTGCCGTTACTATGCGCTATGCCGCGCACGTCATTTCGGGCATCTTTGCCTTCGCGATGTATGCCGGCGAGGGATACAGCGCGGTCGCGTGGGGCTTTCTGTATAATACCTTCGCCTTCGTCGATATGGCAATCGCGCTTGCCGTCGGCATAGTGATGCTGTCGAACGGTGCGTTCAGAAAGATCCTTAATAACGTAACTTACACAAGTTTGCCGCAAGAACGCCCCGAGATTCCCCCTGTGGTCGCTACCGGGGAAGAAACGGAGACTGTGTGAATAAGTCATTTCGGGCTTGCTAAATACAAGCCCTTTTTTCATTCGTTTTCCGCTCTTATACACTTTCGTTTGACTAATCTCGGGCGAGAAGTCTATAATTTACTTAATGAGTAAATTAGAGTGCAAGGATTTTACGGTCAAATATTTCGGCTACGACGCCGCGATCTCGGGGGTCACGACGGACTTTTCGGATGGACTCAACGTCCTTTACGCGCCCGCTAAGGGGGGCAAGACCACCTTCTTGAAAGCGCTTGCGGGGATCGTCGAGTACAAAGGCGAACTCCTCTTGGATGGCGTCGATCTTCACGACATCCCTCTCAAGGAGCGCGATTTTCAGATGCTGTTCGACGACTATGCTCTCTTTTCCCGTCACAGCGCGCGCTATAATCTCGAATATCCCTTGAAACTCCGCAAAGTTCCCAAAGCGGAGCGCAGGGCGATCCTTGAAGAGGCTGCCGCGCTCTTCGATCTCGATCTTATGATCGACGCCCCCGTCTATCGCCTGAACGAGTGGCACAAGGTTTCCTTGGTGCTCTGTCGCGCCTATTTGAGGAAGGCGAAAGTGCTCTTGATCGACAATATTTTCTCCAAACTCGATCCCCAATCGCGCAAAGAAGCCTTCCTGCGCTATCTGCCGCTCTGTAGCGGTACAGGGATCGTGATCTATGCGACCGACGACCCGAACGAAGCCTCTGCGCTCTCGGATCGCATAAAACTCTTGTCTTACGGCTATTTATTGCAGGAAGGTTCGGTCTCGGATTTCCGCACCCGTCCTTCCTCGATCACGGCATTCGCGTCTTTTGCCGATTATCCCTCGATATTGCCTTGCGTGATCGAAGAGGGTGGGCTCTCCTTATTCGATCATCGTTTTGATCTGTCCGAGATCTCCCTGATATCGGACGCCTATCTCGGCAAAGAGGCGGTCGTCGGTCTGTCGCTTCACGATCTTGTCCGCTCCGACGTAGGTTTTGTTTCGACCGTGCAGGGGAGATTCTACCAAGGCGGGGAGAAGGTCTATTCGATGCGATGTAACGAGGTTTCCTTCTTCCTTTCCGATCCTGACGACCATAGGGTCGGCGAGACCCTTTGCGTCTCGCTTCGCTCCCTAACGGGACTCTTCGATCGGATCAACGAACGCGCAATCATGCGCTATACGGAGTAATGAAATGAAAAGGGTATTTCGATCGGTTTTGATTCTGCTTTTGCTTTTCACCCTCGGGCTGGGTCTTTTTTCCTGCAAGGACAAGAAAATCTCCTCGGACGAACTTTTCGACGATCGCTTCGACCTCACGAATCAGGTCTTGGATTTCATCAACGAGACCTATTACGGTGACGTCAATTACGACCTGGTCGACATTTATACCGCCTACGGTCTGATCGGCAGTCTCGGTCAGTACAACTATATCAACAGCGTGACCGATTCCTTGGCGTCATCGTCCGACGGTAAAGGGTTCGGTCTCATTATACGCAACACGAAATATAATGAAAGGATCATTGATTTCATCTTAGAAGGATCACCGTTCCTCACGGAGTCCGACGGCTTTTTGCCTGCGCGTGGTGATGAGATAACGGCGATCGACGGCTATCGCGTAGCGGGGTTGAATACCGATACCTATACCGACTATCTGACCACCTTGCCGTCCGATCGGGCAGTCATCTTCACCTTAAAGCGTGGCGGCGAGACCCACGACGTAGCTTATCAAAAGGTGGACTTTGATTTCCCGTACTGTGTATATATCGACGATCTCGAGGGCGTTCCCTCGGATTTCGGCTATATTTGGCTGAGATCATTCACCTTGACCAAGGATCACAAGACGGAAGACGAGTTTCGCGAGGCGGTCAAGTCCTTCAATCGCGACGGCAACCGAGCGTTGATCCTCGACCTTCGCGGGAACGGCGGCGGTAGCAGCAGCGTGCTTTCCACCGTTGCCTCGGCTTTGATCGGGGCAGACGTCCCGCTGAACACGCCATTGGTCGAAGTGAAATACGAGAAGAAGGGGACTTCCGCCTTTGTCCGCACGACAGCGGCGGAGCATCGCATCGATGCGCCGATCTACGTCCTCTGCGACGGTCAGACGGCGTCTGCGTCCGAAGCCTTGATCGGTACGATGCGCGCGCACGGCACCTTGACCGCTCTCATCGGTCAACCGACGGTCGGCAAAGGGGTCGCACAGAACGGCTCGGACGATTCTCTCGAAGATTCGATCGGTTATTTCATCGATAAAGCGCAGGACGAGAACGGCGAAGCGCAAGACGTCGGAGCCTATTTCGTGCAGGTCATCGTCGGCAGATACTATATCATCGACGACTCCGCCGAGGGGGGCAAATACTGTATGCACGGACAACCTTTTGTGCCCGATATTCCCGTGAGCGGCGAGAACGTGATCTCGGAAAACTACGATCTGGACATCTATATCCACGCCGCGATCGAAGACTACAACAGCAAAAAATCCAAATAAGGGAGGATTGTATATGAAAAAAATATTGATAACGACCTTGATCCTTGCTCTCTGCGCTATAAGCGCATTTTCCTTTTTCGGATGTAAAAAAGGAGTGGAATCCATTACGATCGCCGTTCCGGACGGAGGCCCCGCTCTCGGAATGAGTTACCTGATGAAGGATTTTCCCGATACGATCGACGGCGTGAAGGTCACCTACAAGATCGTTGACGGAGCCAACGGCATCAAAGCCGCCGTTTCGAGCGGTGAGGCGGATGTCGCGATCATGCCGACCAATATGGCGGCGATCCTTTATAACGGCGGGCTCGACATCAAGCTCGTCGCCACGAATAGCTACGGCTTGCTGTATCTCTTGTCCGACCTGACCACGAAAGATGAGTTCAATCTGTCTATGCTGAACAATCAAGTCCTGAATACGGTCGGCAAGGGCGGTACTCCCGAGATCGTCCTCAAAAAGATCCTTGAGAGCGCCTCGATCGAATACGTGGAGAGCGACGTCCCCGTCGAGGGGAAGGTCGCCTTGAAGTTCCACGACGATGGCAAGACCATCATCGCTGGGCTCAAGCAGGGCAAGATCCACTATGCGATCCTCGGTGAACCCGCCGTTTCCACGGCGATGACGCAGGTCGGCGATCTTAATATCGTTCTCGATATGCAGGTAGCGTGGAAGAGCGCTACGAATACCGACGCAAGCTATCCGCAGACGGCGCTTGTTGCAAAGGGCTCCTTGATCGAATTGGATGAAAAACTCGTCCAAAAGATCGCAAAACTGACCTTTGAGGGCAGCGTAAAGCTTGCGGAAGACGCCGCACCCTACATTGCGGAGCTCCAAGCGCGCGAGGCGACCGTTCCCGCCGTGTTCGGCGCGGCAGGCGTCGCTCGTACGAATATCTCGCCCGAATTCGGTAAGAAGGCGAAGTCCGACGTCGAAGCCTACTTCACGATCCTTCTTGCCTTCAAGGCTCCCTTGATCGGCGGAAAACTCCCCGACGACGGCTTCTATTACCTGAACGACGAGTTTGAGTCGAATATGTCGGCGATCAAGGCATTCGCATAACGAGGAACGATTCGTGAACGGAAAGCGCGTGATCGAGAATATCCTTGCCCCCGTCGTGGGGCTGATGGTCTTTATCGGCGTCTGGTTTGCTTGCTCGGCGGCGATCGGGATCGAGATCATTTTGCCGTCTCCTGCCGATACGGTGATCGGATTTTTCTCGTTACTCGGGCAGGGAAGTTTCTACTTGGCTCTCGGACATACGCTCGCTCGCGCGCTCCTCGCGTTCTTGCTCGCATTTCTCTTGGCGACGCTCTTTGCCGCCGTCTCCGAACTGTGTCCTTTCTTTCGCAAGGCGTTTGCACCGATCTCGGTGATCCTGCGCGTTCTCCCGACCATCTCGGTGATCATACTCGTATTGATCTGGTTTCGGAGCGCCACCGCGCCTTACGTCATCACCTTCCTCGTGCTATTCCCGATGCTTTACACCACGGTTTTGGACGCGGCGGATCGTGTGGACAAAGGACTTCTCGAGATGACGCGCGCATATCGTTTTTCCCGCGCGAAGACCCTCTTTTCTTTCTATATCCCGCAGATGATCCCATCGCTGCTGACGGGTGCGAGCATAACGCTGTCTTTCGCGGTAAAGCTCACGATCGCGGCGGAAGTGCTTGCTTATACCGGCGACAGCATGGGGCGACTGATGCAACGGACGTCGGCGTACATGGAGACATCGATGCTCCTGGCGTGGACGATCGCGGCGATCCTGCTCGGCTTCCTTTTAGAGGGGATCGTATTGCTGATCCGTAGGATCATAATGAGGCGCTATTATGGAAAATAACGGATTCGTAGAAATTGCAAATTTGTCTGTAAAATACGGTGAAAACAAGGTTTTTTTCGACTTTTCGATCGCGCTTCCGAAGGGCAAAATAACCTGTGTTCTCGGTCCTTCCGGCTCGGGGAAAACGACATTATTGAAAGCGCTCTCGGGATTGATCCCCGTAGAGGGATTCACCGCGCCGAAAACCTCTTTCATCTTCCAAGATCACAGACTTTTGCCTCACCTCACCGCCCTCGACAATCTCGCGATCGTTCTGGAAGGAAAGAAAGAGGAGCGCCGTGAAATCGCTCGAAAAATGCTTACGGATATGGAGCTATCCGACGCGATCTCGCTCTATCCGCACGAACTCTCGGGCGGCATGGCACAGCGCGTCGCGATCGCACGAGGACTATTATTCGATGCGGAGCTTCTCGTGATGGACGAGCCGTTCAAGGGACTGGACCTTGCTCTGCAAGAGCGACTGATACGCTATTTCGTGAAGTATTGGGAAACCTCGCGCCGTACGACCGTCTTCGTGACCCACAGCATTTTAGAGGCGATCCTCGTCGCCGATCGGATCGTCGTGATCGGAAAAGGGGAGCGGGGTGCCCGCGTTCTCTACGAAAGAGATTGCGACTTGCCGCGAGAAAAACGTGCGCTCGGTTTGCCCGAAGTGGACGCGCTCCGCTCGGAACTGCACGACCTATTGGTTACGCTCTAATCCTTTTTGATCAACTTTATCGCCTTTTCCAGCCTATCTCTTTGTTCTGCATTCAGCATCGGTGTGACCGCTCTGACGAAATCGTCGATCTTGTCGTCCGAATAGGTGCCGTCCTGCTTTTCTTTCTTTGCCGCGTTCACGATCTCTCCAAGTAGCTCGGCGTCACTCTTTCCGCTGTATCGTTCCGCAGTCTTCCTGATGTCGTCTTTTGCCTCGTCTTGAACGGGCTTTTGGGTTTTACGATTTTTCCGAAAAGTATCAAAGTCCATATTCCGCTCCTTATTCACCGTATTATATTGACGCGCATATACAAATGTGACGGAGGCAACTATGGATCCCGATTTTTTGTCAAATCTATTAAAAGGTCAGGGCGGACAAAACCCGCTGACGGCGTTACTTCCCTTGTTTCTCGGCGGAAATAAAAGCAATCTATCCTCGCTCCTCGGCTCGTTCGGTGGAGCGGCTCAACAAGAGAAAGGCGAGTCGTTTCCTCCGCTATTCGGCGCCCCAAGCCCTTCGAGCCCCTCGTCCGATACGGGGATATTTAACGTATTAAGTCAGTTCTTTTCTTCTCGCTCTAACATAAAAACCGAGACAAAATCACCCGATCCATACCCATACGAGCTGCAATATAACCGTCCCGATATTCACAAATTGCATAAAAATTGAGCCATTTATGCATTACTTTCTTTCATTTTGTTAAATAAATACTTTTCAAAAAAAAGAATGTATGTTATAATGAACGCGATTTATGCGGCGAATTCGAAGCACAATATGTGGTATCGTATTCATATAGCCGACACCAAATATAGCGATTTCGGAGGGAGCGGTGAATAAGGACTATAACGCGAAAGATATAGAAGTTCTCGAAGGGTTGGAAGCGGTCCGCCTTCGTCCCGGTATGTATATCGGCACGACGGGCGCTAAGGGACTGCATCATATCCTTTGGGAGATCGTGGACAATGCTTTGGACGAGATCTGCAACGGATTCGGCACGCGCGTCGACATCGTGATCTATCCCGACGGCAGCGTCAGCGTCGAGGACGACGGCCGCGGCATTCCGGTGGACAAGCATCCCACGCTCGGCATCAGCGGCGTGGAAGTCGTCTTCACGCAACTGCACGCCGGTGGCAAGTTCAATAACGAAAACTACACCTTTTCCGGTGGTTTGCACGGCGTCGGTGCGTCGGTCACCAACGCGCTGTCCGAATGGCTCGACGTGACGGTCTACAAGAACGGCAAGGTCTATAAGCAAGAGTTCCATTCTCCCGAAGTCAACGGCAAGATCCAAAGCGGTATTCCGCGTACTTCCTTGACAGAAACGGGGGAGAAGACCAAAAAGCACGGCACCTACGTCCGCTTTATGCCGGACAAGCGCGTCTTCGGCAAGGAGCTACTGAGCTATCAGACCATCATCGCCCACGTCCAAGAGCAGGCATTTCTTAACAAAGGGATCACGATCACCGTCGAAGACAAACGCCAACTCGATGACGATCTCAACAGTCTGAAGTCAACTTTCTGTTACGAGCGCGGTCTCAGCGATTTCGTGCAGTTCATCAATAACGACAAACAAGTCCTTTATGCCGAACCCATTGAGTTCGAGGTGCTGCAGGATCGTTTCTATCTCGGCATCTCCTTGCAGCACACCATGGAGTTCAGCGAGAGGACCTTTTCCTTCGTAAACAGCATTCCGACCAACGAAGGCGGCACGCACGAAGTCGGGTTCAAGAGCGCTCTGACCAAGGTCATGAACGATTATGCCCGCAAGCGCGGCCTTTTGAAGGACAAAGACGCCAATTTGCAGGGCGAAGACTTCCGCGAGGGCTTGACTTGCGTTTTGTCCGTTCGTATGCAAAACGTACAGTTTGAAGGACAGACCAAGACCAAGCTCGGCAACCCCGAGATCCGTCCCCTCGTCGAGGGCATCGTGATGGAGAAACTCGACGCTTATTTGTCCGAGAAAAAGCATTTCGACGTCGGCGACAAGATCGTTGAGAAGGCGCTCGGCGCGGCGAAGGTCAGAGAAGCGGCAAAAAAGGCGAAGGATCTCGCCCGTCAAAAGAACAACGCCAATACGAATATGCTGATCGGCAAGCTCGCCAATTGCACGGGCAAAAAACCCGAGCTCAACGAACTGTTTATCGTTGAGGGCGATAGTGCAGGCGGCAGCGCCAAGCAGGGACGCGATCGCAGGTTCCAAGCGATCCTGCCTCTCCGCGGCAAGCCGATCAACGCCGAGAAAAAACGCATCGAACAGCTCCTTGATAACGAGGAGATCTGCACGATCATCGGTGCGCTCGGCGCGAACTTCGATACCGAGTTCAATATCAACGCCTTGAAGTTCGGCAAGGTTATCATTCTTGCGGATGCCGACCAAGACGGCGCGCATATTCGCTCGATCCTGCTTACCTTCTTCTTCCGCTATATGAAGGAATTGATCACCGACGGACACCTCTATATCGGCATGCCGCCCCTTTATAAGGTTGAGAAAAAGGACGTGATCCGCTACGGTTACGACGACGCCGCTCTCGATAAGATCATCGAAGAGGTCGGCAGGAACTATAAATTACAGCGCTATAAAGGTCTCGGCGAGATGAACCCCGAGCAACTGTGGGAAACCACGTTAAATCCCGAAACGCGTTGCCTGACCCGCGTATCCATCGACGACGCCGCGGCGGCTGACAAGATGATCAGCACCTTGATGGGTGACAACGTGGACTCGCGCAAAGCATATATTTATCAATTCGCGAATTTCAATCGTAAAGATGAGATCGAGAAAAAGGGTTACTTGAATGTCTGAAGAGATTAAGAACGAAAACGAAAATACCGAAGAAGCGCGGATATACGAGAAGACGGTCGAGCAGGTCCTGCACGAGTCGATGATCCCGTATTCCGAATACGTCATTTTGGATAGGGCGCTCCCGCGCGTCGAAGACGGTCTTAAGCCCGTCCAGCGCAGGATCCTATACAGTATGTACGAACTCGGACTCTCGCACGACAAGCCGCACAAGAAATGCGCGCGTATCGTCGGCGAATGTCTCGGCAAATACCACCCGCACGGCGACACTTCGGTGTACGACGCGCTCGTGCGTCTCGCCCAATCTTTCAATATGAGTGAATGTTTGGTGGACGGACACGGCAACTTCGGTTCGGTGGACGGCGACAGCGCCGCGGCGATGCGTTATACCGAGGCTCGTCTCGCCCCCATCGCGCAGGAGATGCTCCGCGACATCGATAAAGACACCGTCACCTACAGCCTGAACTTCGACGACACGCTGAAAGAGCCCGATATGCTCCCGGGCAGGTATCCGAACCTACTCGTCAACGGTGCGTCGGGTATCGCGGTCGGTCTCGCGACCAACATTCCTACCCACAACATCACCGAAGTCATCGACGGCGCCGTTGCGATGATAGACTCCCCGAATATCAAGCTCGAGGAGCTGATGAACTACATCAAGGGACCGGATTTCCCGACGGGCGGCATCATTGCCAAGACCAACGAACTGAAACAAGCCTACGAAACCGGCAAAGGAAAGGTCACGATCACCGCGAAAATGCATATCGAGCGGGAAGGGGACAAAAAGACCATCGTGATCACCGAACTGCCGTATCAAGTCAATAAATCCAAATTGCTCCTGAAGATCAACGAGCTCAGAGAGAGCAAAAAGGATCCCTACGTCCAGATCGCCGACATCGTCGACGAATCCGATAGGCAGGGACTTCGCGCAACGATCAAACTCAAGCGCGATGCCGATCCCGACCGCATCGTCAAACTCCTCTTGAAACACACCGATCTCCAGACCAATTTCGGCATCAATATGGTCGTGATCGCAGACGGCAAACCGAGATTGATGGGGCTCAAAGAGATCCTCAAATACTATCTCGAATACCAGCGCAACCTGATCGTTCGTCGCTCTCGCTTTGAACTCAACGAGGCGAAAGACAAAGAGGAGATCGCGCGTGGATTACTTGTCGCGATCAATAATATCGACGAAGTCATCGCGATCATCAAGGCGGCAAAGAACGTTGCGGATGCAAAAGATAATCTGCGCGCTCGCTTCTCGTTGTCCGAAAAGCAGGCGAACGCGATCGTGGAGATGAAGTTGCGTCGTTTGACGAACCTCGAGACGGATCAAATCATCGCCGAACTCGAAACCTTGCGTCTTTTGATCGAAAAGCTCAATAAGATCCTCGCGTCAAAGACCGCGCAATTGCACGTCGTCAAAGAGGAACTTTTGGAGATCAAGAAGAAGTATAAGCGCGCCCGCCGCACCACGATCATCGACGAGAACGGCAAGGAAATGGTTGTTTCCGAGCTGAAACCCGAAGAGGCGGAGTCCAAACCCGTCGTCAACGGCGGTATCGTGCTGTTCAAGAACGGCAATATGAAGTTCTGCAATCTCCGCACGCTCGGCGCTCCCGGCAAGGGGACTGTGGGTATCACCGAATCCGACGTCGTCAAGGACATCTTATACCTGACTTCGGACAAGAACTTCTACGCCTTTACCGACAAGGGTAACGTCGCGCGCATTCTCGCATCGGATCTGCCGGAGCGTTCGTGGAAGGACAAGGGCTTGCCCCTGATCAAGCTCGTGTCGCAAGCGGACAAAGAGGAGACGGTCGTCTCTATCCTCGTGCTTGACGACGACAAAGCCACGGCGGAGTCTTCGATCGCCTTCTTTACGAGCGAAGGTATGGTGAAACGCACCCTTTCTTCGGAGTACGTGACCCTTTCCAAGCCGTATTTCCAGGCGACCGTACTGAAAGACGACGAAAAGGTCGTCAACGTTGCCCCCTTCGACGGGGCGACCTCGATGATCTTCTCGACGAGGGACGGTATGGTGCTGAATGCGGAAGTCGGCGACGTGCCCGTGCAGGGCAGACGCTCCTCGGGCGTTAAGGGCATTATGCTGAACCCGGGCGACAACGTTGTATTTGCTACGACCCACAACGAGGAAGACGGCGGCGAACTGATCGTTATGACCGAGCTCGGCTACGGTAAACGCCTATTGGTCGGCGCTTTACCGATCGGCAAACGCTACCGTAAGGGTGTGAAAGTGATGGATACCGATCTGTCGCGCGGCCCCGTGATCTTCTCCGATATGGTCTTCATGCCGTATCTCGTCGGATTCTTCTACGACAACGAAGAGACCGAGTTCCAGTCCAGCGATATGATCCCGTTGCAGGATACGGGAGATATCGGCAGTTATATCCCCGAGAGTAGAAACGTTCGTATCCTCTATGCGGGCAAGCATAAAATGAATTGATATAATCAACCGATCATCGTGACATAAGGGCGCACCCGATGGGCGCGTCCTTTTTCTTTTCGGACAAACTGTGCTAACAGGGGATAAGGAAGCATATAGTTTGTTATGCCGAATGAACTATTGCATCATCACCTATTCAAAGATCTCCCGTCGGACGTCACGGAGATCAGAGTTCGCAAGAGACGGCGGCTGACCTACCTGACCACGTTGCGCCGAGTCGTCCTCGATCACGTCGTTACCGACGCCGAGTTCGAGGATCTCTTATCCGTCGTAACCGATCGTTCCTTATATGCTTTGACCGAGAAATTGACGAACGGGTATCTCCCCTTAAAGGGCGGGATCCGTGTCGGCGTAGCGGGAGAAGGGGTACTTGATGGCGACCGTATCAAGACGGTCAGGCACGTCACCTCTCTCGCGATCCGCATACCTCACCAGATATTCGGCATAGCAGACTTTCTCGGAATAGACCGATATTTCCGACAAAACGTCCTTATCGTATCACCCCCTGCGGGCGGCAAGACGACCCTTCTAAGAGAGATCGCTCGGAAACTCTCCGATCACGAGCACAACGTCGTGCTCTTGGACGAAAGGGGAGAGATCTCGGGTGCGGGCGAGGGTGGATTCGCAATGAAGATCGGGGAGAATACCGACGTCCTATTCGGCTTTCCGAAAAGGATCGCGTACGAAAACGCTCTTCGCGCGATGAATCCCGATTATATCGTGACGGACGAGCTGTCGGGCGAAGGAGACGTCGAGGGCGTACTCCGCGCCTACTACGGCGGCGTAAAGGTCATCGCGACCTTGCACGGCGACACGACTGAGGCGTTCCGCGGTGTATTTTCGCCCCTTACATCCGTATTCGATCGTATCGTCCTTTTGTCCAAAAAGCCGACCGTCGGGACGGTCAAACGGGAGATCTTGAAATGAACCTCGGCACGATCTTTGCGGGTATATGCGCCTTTTTCTCCTCGGCGTTCGTAGGTCTGTGGATCAAGAAAAAACTCCTGCGAAAAGCGAGTTTTTACGAAGGATATTACGACTACTTGTTGTTTGCCACGGATAAGATCGGGTACGAGCGTATGCCGATCGGGGAACTGAACGCCAATTATTTCAAACGAAGAACGGGCGAGTTTGTCGCTTTTTTGAAAGGAGAGATTACATCTATCCCCTTGAAAGAGGGAGAACTCACCGAGGTGCGATCCTATCTCGATTCGATCGGCACGACGGACGCGGAAACCCAGATCGGCTCTCTCTCCGCGAAATGTGCGGAGATGAAGCGCTTTACGGAAACCGAGTGCGTCAAATATCGAAAAGATGCCTCACTTTACTTCAAATTATCGGCGTTGATCGGGCTCGCGGCGCTCATTTTGCTGGCATAGGAGGGAGTATGAATATCGGCGTTTTACTGAAAATCGCAGGGATCGGTCTGCTTGCCGCGATCATCAATACCATCTTGAGGAAGAGCGACAAGGAAGAGATCGCGACGGTCACGACTCTTGCTTCTCTCGTGATCGCCCTCGTGATCGTCCTCGATATGATCGCATCGTTATTTGATAATATTAAATCGATTTTCAGCCTGTATTAGTATGCAGATCGTCAAGGTGATCGGCGTAGGTCTCATAGGGGCGCTCGTTGCGGGACTCTTGCGCGAAGAAAAGTCCGAACTATACATCTTCGCCGTAATCGCGTGCGGGGCGCTTATCCTCATTATCCTCTTGTCCTCTCTCACCGAAGTGATCTCCGAGTTCGGGATGTTGATCGGGCAGAGCGGAGTAGACGAGTCCCTCTTTGCGGGGGTTTTGAAGATCATCGGTATCGGTTATATCACGGAATACGCGTCCTCTGTTTGCTCGGACTACGGAATGTCAAGCATCGGGAACAAACTGCAACTGGCGGGCAAAGTCGCGATCTTCTTTATGACGATGCCGATTTTGTCCAATCTCGTCGGCGTGATCTCCTCGATGCTATGAAACGCCACGTTATCGTCCTGCTTTTACTCGTTCTCTTGCTCTTTCTCGCTGCTCCGTCATTTTTATCGGCAGGCGCCGAAACGACGTCCCAAGCCGAGGTCGAAGCGGAGCTCGGCAGAGAGGTCGAGAAATACATAGAGTCACTTGATCTCAGCGAATTCGAAGCCTATCTTACATCCTTAGATACCCCTACGGATCTCTCGAAAAGAGGAGTTCGTGACCTCATACGCGCGCTCGTTAAAGGAGAGATCCCTTTGGACGCCGCTAATCTTTTATCCTATTTCGCCGAGAATGCGCTCGGCGCGCTATCGGGTATGCTCGCGTCCCTCCTGACGGTGATGATCATTGCCGTGATGAGCAGCGTCCTTTCGGGGCTGACTTCGGGATTCGTTCAGAAACAGACCATCGAGATCGTGCACTACGTATTTTATACGCTCGTCGTATCTCTCGTTTTCGTAAAAGTAGGAGCGATCGTGAAGGAGTGCAGGGCGTTTTGCGACGGTGTTTCCAAGCTGACCGACTCGGTATTTCCGCCCCTTATCACCCTAATGAGTGCCCTCGGCGGGGGCGTATCTTCCTCGATCTACAAGCCGCAGATCGCCTTTTTCACCGCGATCATTTCCAAGGTCTTCGGCAGCGTGATCTTGCCGCTCTTCATTGCTTCGATCGCATTTTGTTTGATCGGTAACCTATCGTCGCAGATCAAGATGGACAAGATCCAATCGGCGATCCGCTACTCCTCCACCTTGATCGTCAGCACGGTTTTCGGACTGTTTCTGACTTATTTGACCATCGCCGGTATTACGGGCGGCATGATCGACGGCGTCGGTATCAAGGCGGCAAAGTTCGTGCTGTCCGGATACGTCCCGATCCTCGGCGGCTATCTTTCGCAGGGGTTCGATCTGATCAGCGCGGGGTGCGTCTTGATCAAGAACTCGATCGGTATGATCGGCATACTATGCGTGATCTTTATGATCATGAAGCCCATTCTCCACGTCACGATCTATTCTTTCGCCTTGAAACTCGTTGCGTCCTTCGTCCAACCTCTCGGTGATAAGCGTATTTCCGACTTTCTGTATTCGGTTTCCAATGCGACCAAGATCTTGGTGACTGCGATCCTCGGCAGCGGATTCGTTATGATCCTGACCCTGCTTCTGATGATCGTGAGTTGCAACGTAGGTGTGTTATGACGGGGTGGATCCTCAGCATCGTCGGCATGGTCTTGACCGTCACGTTGACCGAGATACTCTTGCCGGAAGGGCAGACGGCGAAGTATATCAAGGGTGTGATCTCCCTAATGGTCGTCTACGTCGTGATCGCGCCGATCCCCGCGCTTTTGCAGTCAAAAATCGACATAAATACCTTCTTTGATTTTTCATTATCGAGTTATGAATCCGACGACGCCTTCATACAGTTAATTAAAGAGGACAAACAGTCGGCGCTCGGAGACGAACTCGATCGGTTATACCTCTTGAATGGGCTCGAAAGCGCTTCAGCCGTCGTCGTTTTGGACGCTGACAGCTCGATCTATCGCGTGATCTTGTCCGCTCCCACGGGGGAAACCAACGCGGCGTTGCGGCTGACGATCACATATCTTTCGATAAAGGAGGAACAAGTGGTGATCAATGAACTTTATACGTAACGTTAAGTCGAAAATCGTGAACAGTCGCCTGATCGCGAAACTCAAAACCGTCAAGAACGTTGAGCTCGTGATCGCCGTGATCCTCGCCTTGATCGCCGCAGTCGCATACTTCGCGTTATCGACCGAAAGCGCGTCGAAGGAGACAGCCTCGGTGGCCTCGTCGGTAGAAATGAATGAGACCGAAGCCCGCCTTGCCGAGGTGATCTCGGAAATCTCGGGCGTAGGGAGATCAAGGGTCTTGATCACGACGGGAACGGACGATAAGGTGGTCGGCGTCGTCGTGATCGCGGAAGGTGCCGAAAGTATGGAAAATCGGGTCAAGATGATCCGATGCGCGATGATAGCCACCGGTGCTACGGTGGACGAAATAGAAATCTTTGAAATGCAAAAAGGGGGTTAAAACTATGTCCAATAAAAAGAAAATCATCATTATTTGTTCGATGGTCGTCCTGCTCGTCGCGGCGGCGTACCTAAACGTCCTGATCTCGAAAAAGACCACCGAGACCGTCTCCAAGCCTATCGCCGACGAGACTTCGACGACGGTCTCCTTCTTCACGAGTTATCGCTCGGCAAGAGACGCCTCGAGACAAGAATCCTTCATGTACTACGACTCGATTATCAATTCCGAAACCGCTTCGGCGGCGGCGATCTCTTCGGCGGAAGGAAAGCGTGAAGAACTCGCCAAATACACCGAGACCGAGCTCGTACTCGAAGGACTCATCAAGGCAAAAGGATTCGAAGACGCCGTCGTTACGATCTCCACCGCCAACGTCAACGCGATCGTAAAGAAGAACGGCTCCGAGATCGACGCGACCGACGCAGCGCAGATCCTCTCGGTCATCACCGAGGAGACCGGCGTCAGCGCGAGCAAAGTCATCATCACGCCTTATTCCGTGTGATCAATCATCCCTAACCACGAGCGGCGCGGAGCGATTCCGCGCCGTTTTTCTATATCAAAAAGTAGTAAAAATCTTTCGAGCCGACTTGTATTCCGTCGATTTTTTTGTTATAATAACAAAAGGAGGGAATAAAATGGAAGATACGAGATACGAAAGCATCATAGCGTCCATTGCGTCCGTTGCCGCTTTTAAGGTCAACGGCGTAGCCTCGCTGTCCAGCGTCGCCGGTATGCGCGGCAAAACCCAGCGCCGCCAGCCAAAGAGCGTTACCGTGACCCTTTCGGAAGGGAATAGTGCCGTCATCGACCTATACGTCAACGCTTTTTCCGGTGTGTCCGTACCCGATCTTGCATACGATTTGCAACAGACCATCGTAAAAGAGGTGGAGAATGCGACGAAATTCGTCGTCAAGGCGGTCAATATCAACGTTGCCGGCATCGTATTCAATCAATAACTATGAGCAGAAAGAACGCCAGAGAAACACTTTATAAACTAGTATTTGAATACCTCTTTTCGAGAGAAACGAACGAACGCACCGAGGGACTTCTCCTTCTGGACGCGTCCTTGACGGAGGACGATCGCGACTATGTCCGATCCACGTATCAAGGCATTGCGGATCGCTATGACGAATTGACTTCGGTCATAGCGGGATATATTACCGGTTATTCGTCGGTGGATAGGCTCGTAAAGGCGGATCTTGCCTCACTCTTGATCTCCACGTACGAGCTCATGTGCTCCCCGGATATTCCTGCGAGCGTATCCATCAACGAAGCGATCGAACTTGTGAAGCAGTTTAGCACGAGCAAGAGTTGCGGCTTTGTAAACGGTGTGCTGGCGAGTATCAATAGGGAGGTAAGGAAAAATGGCTAAGATCATCGACGGCAAGGCGATCGCGAAGGCAGTTCGCGAGAAACTGAAGGAACAGACCGCGTATTTTTCAATGTCATTCGGCAGAAAACCCAAACTCGCGGTCATTATGGTAGGGGAAGATCCCGCCAGCGCGGTCTACGTACGCAACAAGATCGCCGCTTGCGAAGAGGTCGGCATCACGTCCGAATCGTACAAACTGAACGAATCTACGGAAGAAAGCTATCTCGTAAACCTCATCAAAAAGTTGAATGAAGACAAGACGGTAGACGGCATCTTAGTGCAACTGCCTCTGCCGGTCCGGCTCAATGCGAAAAAGATCATCCCGTTGATCGATCCGCGTAAGGACGTGGACGGGTTTTCGGCGATGAATATCGGCGCCTTGATGCTGGACGATCGGGATGGGCTCTCCTCTTGTACCCCTCTTGGGATCATCAATTTGATCAAATCCACGGGTATCGACCTGAAGGGAAAGCACGCCGTGGTCGTCGGTCGCTCGAACGAGGTGGGTAAGCCCGTTGCGATGATGCTTCTCCAGCAGAATGCGACCGTCACGATTTGTCACAGCAAAACCGAGGATCTCGGCTCCTTTACCCGTATGGCGGACGTTCTCGTCGTCGCCGTCGGCAAGGAAAAGATCATCACCGCCGATATGGTCAAAGAGGGCGCGGTCGTCATAGACGTCGGCATCAATCGCAATGCGGAAGGAAAGCTCTGCGGCGACGTGGATTTCGACGGCGTATTCCCCAAGGCAGGTTATATCACGCCCGTGCCGGGCGGCGTTGGTCCCATGACCATCGCGATGCTGATGAAGAACACCTTAAAAGCCGCTAAACGGAATGTTCAATAAGACCCTGACCGTAGAAGAGCTGAACGGATACGTTCATTCCATATTCGTTGCTGAGGAGATGCTGCACGGGATCTCTGTTTTCGGTGAGATCTCAGGCTTCAAGATCAGCGGGGCGCACGCTTACTTCACGATCAAAGGGAAAGATGCCGCCATTCCGTGCAATCTTTTCAATTACCGCAAGACCTATATCCCCAAAGACGGTGAAAGCGTGATTCTGAAAGGCTCTCCCGATTTTTACGTCAAAACGGGGAAACTCTCTTTCAACGTTCAAACCGTCCAACCGATCGGGATCGGTGATCTCCATAAACAAATGGAGCAATTGAAAGCAAAGCTCGCCGAAGAGGGAGTCTTTTCTCCCGAACACAAGAAACCGATCCCCGTTTATCCCCGAGACGTCTGCGTCATTACGAGTAAGACGGGAGCCGTGATACGCGACATCTGTCGTACGGTTCGTCTCGTCAACCGATCTCTGAACATTCACGTCTATAACGCTCGCGTGCAGGGCGATGGGGCGGAAAACGAGATCGTAGAAGGGATAAAACGCACCGACGGAAAGTACGACGTCATCATCGTTGCTCGCGGCGGCGGTTCCTTCGAGGATCTTGCACCGTTCAATACCGAGGTGCTTGCCCGAGCGATCTACGACGCGGAAACACCGATCATCTCCGCCGTCGGACACGAGACGGATTTTACGATCTGTGATTTCGCGGCGGACGCCAGGGCGGCTACCCCTACCGCGGCGGCGCATATGGTCGCCTTTAACGAAGAAGAGACCAAATCCTTTCTTTTTAACATGCTTTCGCAGATCGGCTTGAAAGTCCAGGATATGGTGAAGGACAGAGAGAAGGAACTGTCCGCACTCGTAAAGGCGATGACCGCATCGGCCTCGCTTTTGACAGAGCGAGCCGTCGCGAAGTGGCGCGTAATGAACGAAAAACTCCTCTCTGCCGCGCGCGTCTTCACGACGAACAAGGAGACCCTGCTTGAAAAGACGCTCATCACTTACGGCGCGGCGAATCCTCTTAATAGTCTGAATAAAGGTTTTTTCAGCGCGAGCATACGTGGCAAAAGGATCGTTTCCGTGGCTGACGCCCTGATCGGGGACGAACTCACCTTACAGGCGAAAGACGGTAAATTACTCACTACGGTAAAGGAGATTAAAAATGACGTTTGAAGAGATCATCAACAAAATGACGGAGATATCCGCATCTCTCGAGGACAATTCCCTCTCTCTCGAGGAAGGGATCGCTCTATACAATCAAGGGCTCGAATTGTCCAAACAGGCGATCACTATGCTGAAAGAGAGCAAAGGCAAGATCACGCTCCTCAGCAACGAACTCGGCGCTCTCGCGGAAACTGCGTTCAAGGTGGAAGACGATGATTAAGGACGTGCTCACGAAGTTTGCCGAAAAGTTCGACAAAGACCTTGAAAAGGAGATGAACGAACTGCGCGGTGGCACGCTGGTTGCCGCGATGCGCTACGCGGCACTCGGTGGGGGGAAAAGGTTGCGTCCCTTCCTGCTGCTCCTCGCCGCGGAAATGGGCGGATTGACCTACGACGACGTTTTCCCGCTGATGATGGGCATCGAGCTCGTTCACACCTATTCCTTGGTACACGACGATCTCCCGTGTATGGACGACGACGATTATCGTCGCGGTCGCAAGTCCACGCACGCCGTATTCGGTGAGGCGATGGGTGTCCTCGCAGGCGACGCACTATTGAATTATGCGTACGAATATATGCTCACGAATGCCGTCAAGGCAAAAAACGTCGGCGGATACATCACCGCGATCAACTGCATTATGGTTCGCGCCGGTTATATGGGTATGCTCGGCGGGCAAAGCTACGACATTGACGAAGAGATCAAAACCAAGTTCAAGCGCGACGATTTCATGAATATGTATTCCGGCAAAACAGGCGCTCTGTTCCAAGCCGCACTCGGTGCCGGCGCATTCGTCGCGGGGCTTGGCGAAGAAGCCTTGACCGCTTTGCTGAAATGCGGCAACTATCTCGGCATCGCCTTCCAACTCAAGGACGATCTCGACGATCTCAAGCAGGACGAGAAGGGCGTAGACGAGACCGAGAAAAAGCCTTGCCTGACGATGCTATCGACCTTTACGCCCGAATCGGCACGTGAATTCGTCGAATTAGAGCGCGACGTGGCGATCGACACGATCCGCTCTCTCGATAAGAGCGAGAATCTGATCGCCTTGATCGAGTGGCTCTTGACCATTCCGAAAGAGGATGCATCAAAGAAATCCGATCCCGCACCGACGGCAAATCCCGAAGCAAAAGACTCTTCCGCCCCCGATGAGAGCGCGGCGCAGGACGATTTGCCACCAATCAATCCGACAGGCAAGCCATGATCGTTTCGGCAATTTCACAAACGCAAAAGGCTATAAATGCTATACTATTTGATTTCACTTGGATTTCAATTCTTTTGGTTATTATAACTAGGTTTTTTTATGATAGGTACGGATATTTGAAACCTAGGTGGTCAAAGCGTAATAAGCCCGCTTGGTTGATTGTATTGATAGTTTTGTTTTTCCCTGTATTTGTTTTGGTCCAATTGGTTCGAGGTATTTACATTCTAATAAGCATAATAGTTTCTTCTTCAAGGTATAAGAATGAAGAACACAATGAATCCAGCAGTTATAATTCCAAATACAGAAAAAAGAAAAGATACGGGTTCTATGAAACCCCAAGGCGAATTGATAGTGATTTCATTTTTGAAGAAGAAAAGAGTAAAATAACCAAATCTCATACATACACAACAAAGTCTCTAATGACGGATTGTGAAAAAGAATACTATAAAATAATTGCTTCAATACTTAAAGAGGATTATTCATTACAACCTCAAATACCTTTGTCTTCGATTGTTAATAAAGAGAATAATCACGGTACGCCGCTAGAATTGTATCGGACGATTGATTTTGCGATCCTTAATTCTCAAAAAGAGATTATTTGTTTAATCGAAATCAATGATCGGTCGCATCATAGATTGGATAGAATCGAAAGAGATCAAAAGGTTAGATCCATATTGAATGATGCCGGAATACCTTTAGCAACCATATGGACAGATAAAGGTATGGATCCGGAATACATTAAAGACGTGATTAAAACGGCGATTCAAGGTAATGCGTAGAGGTTTATCTTTTCTTTGTGTTGTAATTATACGAAAGCTATGTTAATATATAAATAAGGTGGTGCAGTATTCTAGTCAGTACACACACGTACGAGGGCGTGGTTAAAAGAACGCCGTAGGGCACATCGATGAAGTTTCTTGTGTTGGCTCGTTTTGCCCAAATTCGGGCTGATGCTGGGAGTTAAGGATCGTGGGCGTTCCGTAACGGCATACGGAAGCCGACCCACCCTCCGTGGAGACCTGTAATGGTGGTCGCTTGCGGGCACTGTGCAGGATTAAACCTGCAATGCGGTATCAAGCTGTGTGCAGCGTAGCCTGCCTTGAGTGAGATAGGCGGATTGGGAACCACACCGTTTTCGTCGGCAGACGAGACCCGGTGATTGCCCATGAAACTTATATTGCAAAAGAGGATAAGTCGTGTGTGGGGCTGTTAGGGAAAACTTCTAGACTGTATTCGGCAGCGTAGGGATTATAGTGCGACCTGAGTGGCGATCCGGTTGCGTTCGGGGTAACCCACGCCGAGGGGATCAAAAGGAAACTGCGCGTTCGGCGACGACGCGTTCCGCTTGGGGAAATCCTACCGGACCTATGGCGCAAGGTTTACTTACGTTGCCACCACCGTATTGTAAGGAGTATTGACTTTGATAGAAGAATCGGAGCGGAAAGAACCTTCCTCGACAGAGGAGAACACACCGAAACCTCATCTGAAACACAAGGGGACGAAGCGCAATTACTGGCCGCTGAAGGTCACGATCATCACCCTTGTCCTTTCGGGATTTTTCAGCTTTTTCACCGAAATCGTCTCTACGAAGAGCAATCTCGTTATTGCTTTTCTCATTTGTATTCTCTTGATCGTGATCAGCATCATTTTCGATGGGATCGGCGTCGCGGCGACCAACTGCGATATCAAACCTCTGACCGCAATGGCGGCGAGGAAGGTCGCAGGCAGCAAACGCGCCATCCGCCTCGTGCAGAACTCCGAGAAGGTCAGCAGTATCTGCTGTGACGTGATCGGCGACATTTGCGGCGTCATTTCGGGTGCGTGCTCCGCGGCGATCGTCCTTCGGATCATTGCCTTTTCGGGCGCGGATAACTATCGTCTCTTGATCTCGATCGTTGCCAGCGCCTTGATCGCAGCGCTGACCGTCGGCGGCAAGGCGATCGGTAAGATCATCGCGATAAACAATTCCAAAGAACTCATTATGCTGACCGCACGTTTGCTCAGCATCTTCGATAAAGACGATCGAAAGGAGAGAAAAAATGCTTCTGAAAAAAAACACGATCCCCGCTGACGTCAGGAAAATGACGCTAAAAGAAGCGGAAGTGCTGTCCGAAGAAGTACGCAGGCGCATTATCGAAGTCACGCTCCAAAACGGCGGACATATCGGCGCCTCTCTCGGCGCGGTGGAGCTCATCGTCGCCTTACTTCGCGTCTTCGATCCCGATCGGGACAAGATCGTCTTCGACGTCGGACACCAAGCCTACGCCTATAAGATCCTGACGGGGCGCAACGGCGAATTCGATAAACTACGCACCTTCGGGGGGATCAGCGGTTTCCCAAAGCCTTCCGAAAGCAAATACGATCACTTCGTCGGCGGACATGCAGGCAACGCCGTTTCGGCAGGGTGCGGCTACGCGATGGCGCGCTCTCTATCCAAAGAGGATTATGAGATCATTTCCGTGATCGGCGACGGGGTGACGGTCAACGGCGAGACGGCGGAAGGGCTCAATCTCGCGACTACATACGGCAAGCAGATCATCGTTATCAATGACAACACCTATTCGATCTCGGCAGGCGTCGGCTCCGTACCGCAATATCTCGAGACCTTGCGTAAAGAACCGTACGAAGGCAAGGTGAAAGCGGGCGCGAACAGTCCCTTTTCCATCTACGATCTCGACTATTTGGGACCCGTCCCCGGGCACGACATTGCGTTGCTCGATCAAGCCTTTCGCATTGCAAAAGAGGCGAAACGCTCTTTGATCGTCCACGTCGTGACCAACAAAGGGAAAGGTTTTGCTCCCGCAGAACAAAACCCCTTGAAACTGCACGGTGTCTCCCCCAAGGGAACGGACAGCGGAGAAGGCTTCGGCGGCGTCTTCGGTAGGGTTTTGAGCGAACTCAGAGAAAAGGACGACAAAGTCGTCGCAGTTGCCGCCGCAATGGCGATCGGCACGGGGCTCGGCGATTTTGCGCGGAAATACCCTGACAGCTTTACCGACGTCGGCATAGCGGAGAGCACGGCGGTGACCGTGGCGGCGTCTCTCGCACGCTCGGGCTACAAACCGTACGTCGCACTATATTCTACCTTTTTGCAGCGCGCCTACGATCAACTCCTTTACGACGTCGCCCTGGACGGGCTTGACGTCACGATCATATTGGACCGCGCGGGATTGGTCGGCGAAGACGGCGAATCCCACCAAGGTATCTACGATCTCGCCTTGTTGTCATCTGTTCCGAACGTGACCATTGCCTCTCCCGCGACCTATTCCGAACTTGCGGCGATGCTCCCGTATTTGCATGACAAGCACGGCGTAAAGATCATTCGTTATCCCAAGGGTGCTTGCAAGGCGGATCTTCCCGTAGATCCCGACTTTCCTCGTTGGACGACCTTACGCGCCGTCGGTGGCGCCGGAGCGATCGTCACGCACGGTGCGGCGATGATCGAAGTCGCGCTTCGTACCGCCGAGATCCTTTCCTCGCAGGGCATCGACGTCGGCGTGATCAACGCTCGGTTCCTTTTGCCCCTCGACCGATCCTATCTTGACGCGCTTTCGAATATCCCCCTCTACGTTCTTGAAGACGTCGTTTACGAAGGCTCTCTGTCACAGCACTTGTCCGCCATGGGCTATCGGGTGACACCCTTTACGCTCCCGAATACCTACGTCACCTTCGGGAAACCGTCCGAACTACGCGCTGCATATTCTATCGACGCGGATTCCGTCGCGGAGGCGATCCGTAATGCGACTTGATCTCCTCGTCGCAGAAAAAGCCGCCGTTACGCGCACCCGCGCGCAAAACCTTATCAAAACGGGGGGCGTTACCCTCGGCGGCGTTACCTTGAATAAGCCTTCCTTTGACCTCGACCCATCTTCTCCGATCGAGATCACCGATACGCTCAAATACGTCTCCCTCGGCGGGTTAAAGCTTGAAAACGCGCTACGAACTTGCGGCATATCCGTGAAGGACAAGGTCTGCCTCGACGTCGGCGCGGCTAACGGGGGGTTTACGGATTGTATGCTGAAAAGCGGCGCCAGAAAGGTCTCCGCCGTCGACGTTACGATCGCCTTTCCGGAGCCACTCTTGTCCGACCCACGCGTAACGATCTACGACAATACCAACGTCAAAGATCTGCTAACCGTATTCCAAACGGGTTCTTTCGACTTCATCACGGTCGACCTGAGTTTTATTTCCCTGACGGGGATCTTTGAGATCGTTGCGCCGTTACTAACGAAAGACGGTGTAATGATGACTCTTTTTAAGCCGCAATTCGAAGTAGGGCGCGACAAACTCCCGAAGAGCGGGGTAGTTCACGATCCGAAACTTCTGGAAAAGACCTTTCGAAAGTTTTGCGCTTCGGCACAAGCGGTCGGCTTGACCTACCTTGCGGACGCGCCCGTGCCCGCACTTTTCCCGGAAAAGAACCGCGAGCGCACCGTCTTCTTTAAGGCATAATTTAATATTTTTTTTATAAAAATAAAATAATACGCATAAAACGATTGAAAATACTGAATATTCGTATTATAATTGCATTATGAAACTGTGTTTGATCGTAAACGATTCCAAACCGCTCGCCAAAAAGCTTGCGGCGGAGTTTGAAAAAAAGGCAACCGAAAAGGGGATCCTCTCCTACTATTACGACGGTGCTCTCGGCGAGGGCACGGATTTTGCCGTCGTATTCGGCGGAGACGGCACGATCCTGAAGTTTATCCGCGGTGCGGAAGTCACCGTTCCCATTCTCGGGATCAACTGTGGCAAGATGGGCTTCCTCGCGGAATCGGGGAGTTCCCCAGATGAATACCTCGACAGGCTCCAATCGGGTCGCTTCACCCTGGACGACAGACGCTTTTTGCGGGTCGATCTTGATGGCGGCGAGACCGTATATGCCTTGAACGAGGTGGTTTTGGGTCGCGAAAACACGATAAACTTAATGGACATCACGGTCTCGATCAGCGATAAGGGCGCTTTGGAAAGCTTCCGCGCCGACGGCGTGATCGTTTCGACGCCGACGGGTTCGACGGCGTATTCTCTGTCCGCAGGCGGGCCCGTGTTGAGCCCGAGAGTGCCTGCTTTCATCGTCACCCCGATCTGTCCGCACGATCTGCAATCTCGTCCGATCGTACTTCCGGAGAGCGATCTTATATCTATCACGGCGAGCTCGGCGGGAAAATGTGCGGTCGTCGCAGACGGTATCACGGTAGCCAGCTACAACGAACCGACCAAACTCTCGGTTTCCGTGTCGGATCGCAAGGTCTCCTTCGTCCGTATGGATGATAGGAGTTTTTACGAAGTAATGCTCAGCAAGTTCAGCAGAGGGAAATAAACTATGTCTTGTGATAATCGTAGATTGAGGATCTTGGAACTCATCAAAAAGTACAATATCGGCAGGCAGGAACAGCTTGTCGAACTCTTGAATGCCGAGGGCTACAACGTGACGCAAGCGACGGTCTCGCGCGACATCAACGAGTTGCGCCTGAAGAAGGTCAAGGAAAACGGCGCCTTTCGATACGTCCAGAGCTCCCGCGAATTGACCTCGGGAGACGAGAGGATCTCTACGATCTTTCGTCAGACCGTTCATTCGATCGTCGCATCGGGCAATCTGATCGTGATCAAGACCCTCGCAGGCAGCGCAAACGCCGTTTGCGCCATCATCGACGGATTCGAGATCGAGGGCGTCCTCGGCTCCATTGCGGGTGACGACTGCATTTTCGTTGCCGCTGACGTAGACGTTGCCGAGAAGGTTGCCGCACGCTTCCGCGCATATTTGACGACAAACAAATGATCAAACAGCTACATATCCGCAATATCGCCTTGATCGAAGATTGCACCCTTGATTTCGGCGAAAAACTCAACGTTCTCAGCGGAGAAACGGGCGCAGGCAAGTCGATCATCATCGACTCTTTGGGTTTCGTTTTGGGAGCGCGCGCAGATAAAACGCTGATTCGCCACGGCGCCTCTTTTGCCTCGGTCGAAGCGGTATTCGAGCTAACGGACTGTCCCGGTACGCGTGAAAAAATGCGCGCTTTCGGTATGGATGAAGAGGACGTCTTGATCCTCTCGCGCACGATGAGTGACACCAAGAGCGAAGTTAGGCTGAACGGCCGCATTTCTCCTCTCTCTATGCTGAAAGAGCTCGGTGCGACTCTCGTCGATATCCTCGGTCAACACGAGAACCAATCCCTTTTGTCGGTTTCTTCACATATCGAACTATTGGATAAATACGGCGAATCCGCCATTTCGGAGCTATCGACCGCATATTCTACGCAATACGAGCGCTATCGCGAGATCGAGCGCACGTTATCTTCTTTCGGGGATCCCGCCGAGCGTGCGCGCAGGCTCGATCTTTTGAAATACCAAATAGACGAGATCACCGCAGCGGAGTTGAAAGAGGGGGAAGAGGAGTCTCTCCTTGCCGATCGCGAACGTTTCCGCAACTCGGAAAAGATCCTGAATGCGGTCGCAGCGTCCTCTTCGGCGCTGGAAGGCGACGATAACTTCAGTATGCAGGGTGTGATCTCGCTTGCGATGAGCGCGCTACGGCAAGCGACGAACTATGATCCTCTGTTGGAAGCGCTCTATGGGCGATTGGATTCGGCTTATACCGAACTTAACGACATCTTGGACGAACTGCATTCCTACACCGATTCTTTCGATTTTGACGATGCAAAAGCCGATTTTGTCGAAAAGAGGGTGGATCTGATCCGCTCTTTGAAGCGCAAATACGGCGCCACGGTCGATGAGATCCTCTCCAACTTAGAAAAATACCGCGAAGAGTATATTCGTCTGTCCGATTCCGACGACGAGATCCAAAGGTTGGAAAAAGAGAAGGAAAATACTTATACCCGGCTTCTCTCCTTGGCGCACAAGATATCCGAAATACGGCGCAAAACCGCCTTATCCCTTAAAAAAGAAATCGAGAAAGAGCTATCCGAACTCGGTATGAAAGGCTCTGTTTTTGAGTGCATCATCGATTCCGACGACGCATTTATAACAGAAAAGGGCTGTGATAAGGTCGAGTTTATGATCTCGCCCAATCCCGGAGAGCCCCTTCGTCCTCTTTCCAAGATTATATCGGGCGGCGAAATGTCCCGCTTTATGCTCGCGATCAAGGTGATCACCGCTCGTCTTGACATGATCCAAACTCTCGTTTTCGACGAAGTAGATGCGGGCATCAGCGGCAAGATCGGAGAGGTCGTCGCAGAGAAATTGGCTTTGGTGTCCGATCTCAGGCAGGTGATCGCTATCACCCATTTGCCGCAAGTCGCCGCGATGAGCGACGATCACTATTTGATCGAGAAGTCTACGGAAAATATGGTTACCCGTACGTATTTGACCAAGCTGGACGAAGAGGGGGTAGAAAAAGAGGTCGAACGCCTGTCCGCAGGCGCGGGGATCTACGGTTCCTTGCATGCAAAAGAGCTTCGTTCTCTTGCCCTTGAGAAGAAAAGCGCACTTCGCAAAAACCGCTAAATTATTATAAATTAGCCGATATTTAATAATATTGTTATAGTTTTCGACTTAATTTACAACTATTTTCAATATTTTTCCAATCCTCTTTTTCATTCATCGATCGATATTCTTTTCGTAACTGCAAATGATAAGACAGAGGTGACTGAATGAAAATCAAGGTATGGTGCGCTCTTTTGCTGCTGGTGATCTTCTGTACGTTCTTTCCGTTCGCAACGGAACGTGCGCTCGCTGAAACCGCAACGGTTTATCTCGGCGGAAAACCGATCGGGATCGGTCTCGGCGGAGAAGGTCTGATCGTAACCGGTTTCGTTGATGTGATCACCGATGAGGGGGCAGCTTGTCCCGCTCGCGAGTCCGACATATCGACGGGGGACGTCATTCTCTCCGTGAACGGAGTAGCGATCGGCACGATCGGCGATTTTGCCAAAATGATCCAGAGGAGTCAAAACAACACCGTAACTTTGACCGTAAAGAGGGGTGAGAGCGTACTTGACGTCACGATCACCCCCGTCACCGACTCTTTGACAGGACTCAAAAAACTGGGGATTACGATGAAAAACGGGATCAACGGCATCGGAACCATGACCTTTACGACGGCAGACGGCAAGTTTGGCGCTCTTGGGCACGGGATCGTCGACGTCGATATGGGTAAGCCCTTCCTAACCGATACGGGATCTGTCTATGCTTGTCGGATCAACGGGTATAAGAGGGCAGGAGAAGGCACCGCAGGCGAGCTCTCCGGGACCTTTCTCGATCGCGATAAACCCATCGGCGAGATCGAAAAATGTAACGGATTCGGCGTTTACGGACAGCTGTTTGCCTCTCCGCTTCCCGCCCAGTCCATCGAAACCGCATCCGCGAAAGAAGTCAAGACCGGCAACGCCTTGATCTATTCTACGATCCTCGGCGATACGCCTAAAGCGTATTCTATCGAGATAATAAAGACCGCAAATCAGAAAAGGGCGCAGGAAAAGAGTATGTTGATACGCGTTACGGACGAGACCTTGCTTGCCGAGACAGGCGGAATCTTGCAGGGCATGAGCGGCAGTCCTATCGTTCAGGGCGGGAAGCTCGTCGGCGCCGTCACGCACGTTCTCGTCAACGACAGCACTCTCGGATACGGTCTCTATATCGATTGGATGCTCGAAAATATCGCATAATAAGCCGCGATATTACATAATCCGCCTTTTTCCCGAATAAACTATCTTATGAAAAACTTTTCGACCAAACTACTCTTATGGAAGACGGATTTTCTTGTCGTTTTTGCCGAACGAAAAAGAGAGATTTTACTCTATTCGATCCTGCTTTTGCTCGGAGTAGCGCTCGGCGTTTACGTCGGTATCGAACTCGGCGGGACAGAGGAACCGTTCGGACTGTTCGCCCGTCTTTTCCGCCTCGATTATGCGCCGTTTGGTTACATATTACCCGAACTCTTGCGCTTTTCGATCTTTTCCGTGATCGCCTCTTTGTCCTATTATTTGCCACTTTATCCGATCTATCCCGCCTTGGCGCTCTTATTTTTCGGCAAACACTTCGGCGAATTGTCCTGCCTCGTCTTTCTCTCCGATTCGCTCCCTGCGGCGTTTTCGACGACCCTATTTGCCGCGATCCCGTTTCTTGTCCTCGGCGGTATTCTTCTCATCAGAATCGCCTTGTATGCCACGGATTTCCGCGTCTGTGACGGCGGCTTTTTCACGCCGAACAACCTGAAACGTACGGGATATATTTTGTTTTGTTCCATCCTGATCTATCTTCTCTTTTTGCTCCTCGTCTATTTGATTTTTTGCGGATTATTATACCTTTTGATCTGCGTCTTGTGATCCGCATACTTTTCTCCTGCCGCCACATACTACGATCGAGGTGAAATATGAAGAAAGTTTTGGTTATAATGTTTTCGATCCTGTCTTTGGTCACGCTTTTCTCGACGAGTGCGACCCTTTCGGCACGTGCCGAATCCATCGCGCCTATTGAGGCGAAAAGTGCATATTTGATGGACAAAAGGACGGGTCAAGCGCTCTACGGACAGCACGAGAACGACAAGTTCCCGATCGCAAGTATGGTAAAAATCATGACCGCACTTTTGACCTTTGAAGAGATAGAAAAGGGGACTTTGGCTCTCGATGAGAAGGTCGTTATCTCAGAGGAAGCCGCAGGAATGGGCGGCAGCCAAATGTTTCTCGATCGCGGTCTCGAATACCCGATCACGGATCTATTGAAAGGCGTGATCGTCGTATCTGCGAACGACGCTTGCGTCGCTCTCGCCGAACGCATTTCGGGATCGGAAGAGGCTTTCGTCGCTCGAATGAACGAAAGAGCGAGATCACTCGGTATGAACGACACGGTTTTCGTCAACGCCACAGGACTGCCGAAAGAGGGCGGACACAGTACGGCGCACGACGTCGCCCTGATGCTCCAAGAGCTTACGACCCACCCGAAATACTACGATTACAGCAAGATTTGGCTCGAAGATTACGTCCATCCCGACGGCAGGATCACGACCTTTACGAATACAAACAAGTTCGTGCGGTTCTACGAGGAATGCGACGGCGGAAAGACGGGTTACACGTCCGAAGCCAAGTTTTGTCTCGCGGCGTGCGCTACGCGCGGCGACACCCGATTGATCTCGGTCGTGATCGGTGCCGAAGACGGCAAAAAGCGCTTTTCCGAGAGCAAAAGGCTCCTTTCCTACGGTTTTGCCAATTATAAAACCGACCTGATCGTGAAAGCGGACGACCCGATCTTCTTCTGTCCCGTTTCGCGTGGCGAAAAGGCGGGTGTGATCGCGTCGGCGGCGTCGGATCTATCGATCCTGGAAAGGATCGGCGCCCAAACGAACGCCCCCGAGGTCGAAACCGTCTATTACGACGTGAAAGCGCCCGTATCCGTCGGTGACGTCGTCGGCGAATGTACGATCAAGCAGGGCGGCACGACTTATTCGGTCAAGTTGATCGCGGCGGAAACGGTCGGGAAGGCGGCCTTCGGCGACGCCTATAAAAAGATCGCGGGACGTTGGGCATAAGCCCAGTAAGGGCACGTCGCAGGGTGGCGGCGTGCTCTTTTTGTTTCTCCCTTTCGCTCGTTTTTTCCTTGACGACTTCTTTTTTATTAGTTAAAATGAATATAATTTATGGTTTATAGGATCCTTTTCAATTCGGCGTACGATGCGCTTGAAAAAATACTCCTGCTCCTCGCCTTCATCATCACGGCGATGTTTGCGATCTCTTTGCACGAGTACGCGCACGGCTTTGCCGCCTATAAAATGGGCGATCCCACCGCCAAGATCCAAGGCAGATTGACCCTAAACCCGATCTCGCATTTCGAGCCGATCGGTCTCATTATGTTCCTTCTGGTCGGCTTTGGTTTCGCTCGTCCCGTCCCGATCAACCCCTACAATTTTACAAAACTGCGTAAAGGCATGCTTTTGACCTCGTTCGCGGGCGTGATCGCGAACCTGATCCAAGCCTTGATCGGATTCGGACTGATGATCGGATTCGGCTATTTATTCCTTACGCAAGGAGCCACGGGCGCCTTGCATTATCTCTTGTTTTTCCTATTCTATCTTGCGCTTTACGGCACCTTGCTGAACGCCGTATTGATCGCCTTCAACCTACTGCCGATCTATCCGCTCGACGGGTTTCGCGTCGTCGAATCGCTGTCCCGCACGGATAACGCATACGTTCGTTTTATGCGTCGCTACGGTCAATATATCCTGATCGGCATCGTCGTGATCGGGTTTTTCTTCGAGCGCATCGGATTTCCGCAGGGAGACGTCTTCGGGCAGTATCTCTCGGCGGTACAGCAGGGCATTTTGGATCTGTTCTATTTGATCATGGAGGGGGTGATCGGCTGATGGAAGACTTTTTCGTGGAAAGCAGGGAAACGTTCAGTTTCAAACTGGACGACTTCGAAGGGCCGCTCGACCTTTTGCTCCACCTCTTGAAAGAGGCGAAGATCGAGATCAAAAATATCTTCGTGTCCAATATCACGGGACAGTATCTCAAATACATAGAAGAAATGCAGACGCTCGACCTCGAGAAAGCATCCAACTTCGCAGGGATGGCGGCGACCTTGCTGGACATCAAGCTCCGCAGCGTTCTTCCTCGTACCGAAGAGGAAGACGTCGTCCTCGAAGAGGACAAAAACTCGATCATTTTGCTCCTTGAGGAATACGATCTTATCAAGGATTCCGCCATCAAATTGAAGGCGACAGAAACGACTAACCGCTTCTACCGTGAACCCGAGTTCGACGAAAAGGATTGTCGCGTGCTGCTCACGAATTTCAATCTTGACAACCTTTTGGACGCATTCGCGAAGATCATGCACAAAGCGGAGACCAAGACCGTCGCCGCCATTCCGAAAGTCATCGTAAAAGACAGATTCACGGTAGGGCAAAAGACCAAATCCCTCGCCGTTGCTCTGATCGAGAAGAAGGAACTCACCTTTTTCTCCTTGTTCGACGACGACTATACCGACAGCGAAAAGATCAATACCTTTCTCGCCTTACTTGAACTACTTAAAAAACAATTCGCGGAAGCGATACAGGAAAAACCGTTCGAAGACATCAAGATCATATTAAAAGCGGGAGCGGACGGGACGGATTACTTAGGAGGTTTCGATGAACAACCGGATGAGTATAATTGAGGCGATCGTATTCGCCTCGGGCAAAGGCATCACGCGCGAAGAGATCCTCGATAAGGTCGAGATCACCAAAAAGCAACTCGACGCGGTCGTGGAAGATCTGAAGGAAAAATATTCTCCCTTAAAGGGCGGCATCGTTTTCATCGAAACGGCAGGCACGCTCCGTTTCGTTACCGCGCCCGACGTCGGAGAAGAGGTCGCCGTCGCCTTGAAACCGCTCAAAGAGCGCGAACTCAGTAAATCCCTTCTCGAAGTGATGGCGATCGTCGCATACAAGCAACCCGTGACCCGTCTCGAGATAGACGACATTCGCTCCGCCTCTTCCGACTATGCGATCTCGATGCTTCTCAAGGCGAATCTGATCACGGTCGTCGGCAGGAAAGAGGCGCTCGGTAGACCCCTTCTTTACGGCACGACGGACGATTTCCTCGTCAAGTTCCAGCTCGGAGACATCTCCGAATTACCATCTTTAAAGGAAGTGCAAGAAAGGATCCGCGTGATCGACGAAGGACTCTCGAGAACGGTCGAACTCTTCCCCGAAAAGGAAGTCAACGAAGTTGACGCTCCCTTGCTCGCCGCAGGCGAAGAGATCCGCGTAGAACCCCCGAAAGAGGAAGATTACGAAGTGGATCTCAGCCAGGTCGTGCGAGCGGAAGTGGCAACGACCAAACCCGATGATCCCGAAGATCCGGACAATCCCCCCGCATAAATAGCCTTCAAGTCCACAACCTAACCGTGTGGACTTTTTCTTATATGCGTTGCTCCCATTGTTGCTTTTACTCTTACCGCTCTCTCTTGGCGTGCAGGGCACTTTTCATTTTGATAAGCGCGTCCTTTTTCTCGTTATCCGATTATATGGCGTCAGGATCGTCTTCCTCACGGTCTATCTATCCGATCAAGGGGTCTTGATCTCGCTCAACGGCAAGAAAGGACGACCCTTTACCCTCGCCGCCGAGAAACCGAGGCGAATTACATTCGATCCACTCGTCGCACTTCGCATTCGATCTCTTGATCTCGTCCTTACCGTTAAAGGCGAGCCGCTCACTCTGTCTTCTGCGCTCGGTGCGACGATGACGACGATCTCTGTTTTTTTGTCCTATCTGGAGAGCAGGGGAATCCTCGAGCGAGCCTCTCTTCGCGTCATGCCGCGATATAGCGGCGGTCCCTCTGCGGTAAACTTTTCCATCAAGATCTTGACCTCAGCCGCGATGCTGATCGGCGGTTTGTCGCATACTACTCGCGGAGAAAAAGAATGAAAAACGAAGCATTGGGCAATATGATGGAGAAAACCCTATCCGATCTCAAGGGAGTTGTAGGCGGTGAAACCGTCCTCGGCAAGGAGATCTATGCCCCCGACGGAACGGTCGTGATACCCGTATCCAAAGTCAGCCTCGGCATGGTGACGGGCGGCGGCGAATACGGTTTGCAAAAGCTGAACGGGGATTTTACCGGCGCTGGCGCGGGCGGCGCAGGGGCAACGATCATGCCGATCGGGTTTCTGCTCCTCGGCAAATACTCGCATTCCTTTATCAAGATCGACGGGAAAGAGGAGGACGAAAAGTGGCTGAACGTCTTGCAAACGGTCGCAAAACTATTTCTAAAGAAAAAACAATCTTGATCGCCGTACTTCTAACGGTCTTTTGTTTTTCTTTTTGCCTTCCGTCCCTATCCGCCCAAGCATACAATCGCACCTCGGCGATCGCTTTACTCGACGCAGATAGCGGTGAAATCCTCTACGCGGAGAATCCCGACCTACCGATGGAGATCGCCTCTACGACCAAGATCCTGACCGCGATCGTCGTGATCGAGAATGCAGACGTCTTTATGACCTACACGATCCCGAAGGCTGCCGTCGGGATCGAAGGCTCGTCGATTTATCTTCGAGAAGGCGAGAAATGGCGTATTCTGGACCTTTTGTACGGACTGATGCTTCGCAGCGGTAACGACGCAGCCACCGCGCTCGCGATCGCCACGTCGGGTAGCATAGATGGTTTCGTCTCCCTAATGAATCAAACGGCGAAAAAGATCGGCGCAACGGGCAGCCGGTTCACCAATCCGCACGGTCTCCACGACGAGGAGCACTATTCGACCGCTGTCGATATGGCACGGATCACCGCCTATGCGATACGATGTCCGATCTTTGCCGCGATCTGCAAAACCAAGACCCATCGATGCGAAAAGCAGGGAAAAGACGGTAAGGAAAAGGTGGTTTTCTACAATAAAAACAAACTCCTTTACTCATATCCCGACGCGATCGGCGTGAAAACCGGCTACACCAAACACTCGGGCAGATGTCTCGTATCCGCCGCCGAACGAGAGGGCGTAAAGCTGATCTGCGTGACAATAAACGTGTACGACACCTACGGCGTTTCCGAGTCGCTTTTCGAAAAATACTTCTTCGCCAAGCAAAACACTTGCGAAAAAGCACGGGATAAGGTATCATAAAGCCACGGAGAAATACTATGAGAATCAATAAATATATAGCGGAAGCGGGAGTGGCGTCCAGAAGGAACGCCGACCAAATGATCAAGGACGGACGCGTCTCGGTCAACGGTAAGAAGATCGACGAATGCGGTATTGACGTGAATCCGGAGAACGATACCGTCCTTGTCGACGGCGTCAAGATCACTCCCGTTCGCAGATATACCTACATAATGTTCAACAAACCGAAAGGTTGCATCACGACGGCGCAGGACGAGTTCGGCAGAAAGACGGTCTACGACTATTTGGAACAATACGCGGGGAAAGGACTCTTTCCCGTCGGTCGACTGGACTACGACAGCGAGGGCTTGCTCCTCTTGACGAACGACGGGGCGCTCGCTCACGTTCTCACGCATCCGAGTTTCGGCATCTCCAAGACCTATCTCGTTAAGGTCGAGGGAGAGATCGGCGAGGATGCGTTGAAAAAGATCCGCAAGGGCATCACGACCAAAGACGGCGTCAAATACGCGCCCGCCGTTGTCAGCGTGAAAGAGATCACGCCCGCTTATTCCCGCCTCGAGATCACGATCACGGAAGGGAAGAATCGCGAAGTACGCAAGATCTTCGAAGCGGTGGACAAGAACGTGATCTTCCTATGCAGACGAAAGATCGGCGAACTCAGCCTCGGCGGTCTGTCTCGCGGGTCTTCGCGCTATTTGACGGACAAAGAGATCGCCTACTTGAAGGGTCTGGAAGAAAAGAAGAATACGAAGAAATAAAAGTATATCGCCTCGAGCGATATATTTTCTTGTATTCCGATCGCTTGCAATCATAAAAGCCTTATTCTATAATAATGATATGAAGATTTTGATCGTAAACGACGACGGCATCCAAGCGGAAGGGCTGTATAAACTCGCTGAAACCCTCTCTACCGAGCACACCGTGACGGTCGTTGCTCCGCATACGCAAAAATCCGGTTTCAGCCACACCCTCTCCTTCCATAGGACCGTCTCCTACGCACCCTATAACCTCGGCATACCCGTTTCTGCCTATTCCTTGACGGGCACGCCGTGCGATTGCGTAAAGTTCGCGATCAACGTACTGATGAAGGACGCTTTGCCCGACGCGATCCTTTGTGGGATCAACGACGACTACAACCTCGGCACGGACGTCGTCTACTCCGCGACGGTCAACGCCGCCCTCGAAGGCGCGATCCACGGGTTCCCGTCCTTCGCCTTTTCGATCGGCAGAGAACACGCGGACGACTTCACCTATCCCGCCGATTTTATCAAAAGGAATCTTTCTGCGCTCGTTTCGTTAGAGCGCAACGATAACGTCTGCTACAGTCTCAATTTCCCGTCCAATCACCCCGAGGAGATCCTCGGCGTGCGTTTTGCCAAGATCGGTCTCAGGAAGTTCAGCGATCGCTACGAACTCAGAGAAAACAGCGACGGCAGCGGCTATTTATTGCTCGGGGAACCGATCCCTCTCGACAACGCGCCCGACTCGGACGTAGAACTGATCCGCAGGGGATATATCACGATCACTCCCGTCGCCTTGCAAGACACCGCCACGGCTTTTATGGATGTTGCGGCAGGGAAGAAACTATGCGTGTAGCGATCATCGGCGGCGGCCCCGCGGGCATGGCGGCGGCATTCGCGGCAGCGACGAACGGGGCGACCGTCACCCTCTTTGAATCCAACGAAAAGCTCGGCAAAAAGCTCTTTATTTCAGGTAAGGGCAGATGCAATCTTACCAACGATTCTCCGATCGAGAATCACCTTTCAAACGTTCTTGCCAATCCACGGTTTCTATATTCCGCCTATCACGCCTTTTCACCAAAAGACCTTATGGATCTTGTCGAAAGCGCGGGCGTTCCCCTCAAGACGGAGCGCGGCAATCGCGTTTTCCCCGTATCGGACAAAAGCTCCGACGTCATCTCCGCTTGGACGTCGCTCTTAAAGAGAGAAAAGGTCGAAGTGCGTCTGCGCGACAAGGTTTTCGCCGTAAACACACTCGGCAAAGGGTTTCTCTTGCGCTCCGAGAGCGGAGAGCACAGCTTCGACGCCGTCGTGATCTCTACGGGTGGGATCACCTATCAAGCGACGGGTAGCACCGGAGACGGATACGATTTCGCACGTGCTTTCGGTCATACGGTGACCGACCTTGCCCCCTCTCTCGTCGGCATACGAGCCGATCTTCCTCGTGATCTTGCGGGATTGTCGCTGAAGAACGTCGAACTCTCCTGCTTGCAAAACGGGAAAATCCTCTACCGTGAATTCGGCGAAATGCTCTTTACTCACAGCGGCGTATCGGGACCCATCGTACTGACTCTTTCGGCGCATATCAATCGATGCGATCTCTCGACGCTGTCGCTTTCTCTCGACTTAAAGCCCGCGCTCGACGCGGAGACTCTCGACGCTCGTCTGGTCAGAGAGTTTACGGCTTCTCCCAATAAATCTTTACAGAACGTGATGCCCGCATTGATGCCAAGGTCGTTGATCGGCTTGGTGCTGTCTCAGGCGAAGATCGCGGGAAATCGCCCCTGCCAATCCATCACAAAGCTCGAGAGAAGGGCGCTCGTTTCCACGATAAAATCGATCCTGCTTTCTCCGCTCGGTTTCGAGGAGTTTAACGGCGCGATCGTGACGGCGGGCGGCGTCGCGGTATCGGAGATCGACCCAAAGAGCATGATGAGCCGCCGCGTACGGGGATTGTTTTTTGCAGGCGAAGTGCTGGATCTCGACGCCTTGACGGGCGGATACAATCTGCAGATCGCTTTTTCGACAGGGTACCTCGCGGGACTTCATGCGGCAAACGCTTGATTCTCCTGCGGGCGGGTGATACAATTTAATTATCGATCAAGGAGGATATTCTATGAATATTGCCATCGACGGACCTTCCGGCGCAGGGAAAAGCACGATCGCCAAAGAGATCGCAAAAAGACTCTCCATCACCTATTTGGATACCGGTGCGATGTATCGTACAGTCGCCTTGAAGAGCATTCGGCTCGGCGTGGACGTCACGGACGAACCCGCCGTCGAGGCGTTTCTCCCTACGGTAGACCTTGACATCAAGTACGTTGACGGCGTGCAACACGTCTATCTGGACGGCGAAGACGTCTCCGAAGCGATCCGCGAACACCACATCAGTAAAGCCGCGTCGGACATCTCCCGCATTCCCGCGGTTCGCGCTTTCTTAGTCGATATGCAACGCGCCCTCGCGTCGAGATACGATTGCGTTTTGGACGGACGCGACATCACTTCTTACGTTCTGCCGAATGCGGAATACAAGTTCTTTATCACCGCGGCGCCCGAAGTCCGCGCGAAACGGCGATTCGACGAACTCAAGGCGAAAGGGCAGACGGTAGATTTCGATACCCTCTTGAACGACATCAAACAACGAGACTACAATGACAGCCATCGCGCCCTTGCACCCTTGACGCGCACCCCCGACAGCGTCTACGTCGACACGAGCGATATGACGATAGACGAAGTCCTACAAACCGTTCTTTCTTATATCAAGGAGGCATAGCGTGAGCGTGTATCGTTTCGTCAGGTGGTTATTGAAGCCCTTTTTTGCAATACTTCATCCCACGAAACTCTTGAATAAAGAGAAGTTTTCCGACGCCACCGCGATCGTCTGTTGCAATCATTACGCCTCTTCCGACGTCGTGATCGTAGCGGAAAAACTCTTCAAAAAGGAGATCAATTGCCTTGCCAAAGCAGAGCTTTTCAAGGGGCGATTTCGTTCTTGGCTCCTCGCCAAACTCGGAGCCATCAAGGTCAATCGCGGTACGCCGGAGGTCTCCGTTCATAAAGAGATCCTACGCAGATTGAAAGCAGGCAGACAGATCCTGATTTTCCCCGAAGGGACGAGGAATCTATCGGGGACGCACGATATGGGTGAATTACACTCGGGCGCAGGGGTTTATGCGTTGAAGGCAAAAGTCCCGATCATTCCCTTGATGTTTCATCACCAAAGCAAAGCCTTTCACCGCAATTATTTGATCGTCGGCGACCCGATCGATTTGTCGCAGTTTTACGGCAAAAATATGCACGAGGTCAAGGACGAGATCACCGCATTGATCCGTGACAGAATGGAAAGGCTGCATCTCGAGCTCGACGAAAAAGTTGCGGAATTGACCGCGAAAAAGAGATGAAAGTCATTCTGGCTCGTCATGCAGGATTGTGTTCCGGCGTGGAAAGGGCGCTTTCCCTCGCGTTGAACGCGGACCACGCCCCCGTCTATCTTTTCGGCAATATCGCCCACAACGAACGCATCATTAAGGATCTCGAGGATGCAGGTCGCATCGTCATTGACGAAATCCAACTCGACAAAGTGCAAGGCGGTACCATCGTGATACGCGCGCACGGCGTTTCTCCCGCGATATACGACAGATTGACCGAGACGGGGTGCAAGATCATAGACGCGACTTGCCCCTTCGTATCCAAGATACACGATCTGGTATCCGACTATTCGAGCGGAGGGTATCGGGTCATCATTATCGGCGATCCGAACCATCCCGAGGTGATCGGCACCAAAGGCTACGCGGGAGATTGCGTTGTGATCGATTCGTTGGAATCGGCTGAAAAACTCGTAATCGACCCCGAAAAACGTTATGCGCTCGTCTGCCAAAGCACTTTTTCCGAAAAAACTTCGGATATTATTATAAAATATCTAAAAAATAAGATAAAATCGCTTGTCATCAATAATACGATTTGTTATACTACAAAAGAACGACAGTTAGAGGCTGAGTCTCTTTCTCGTACATGCGACGGCGTTTTGGTCGTGGGCAGCGGTTCCAGTTCGAATACTACGAAGCTCGTGGATATTTGCAAGAGGAATTGCGGATTCGTCCGTTTGATCAGTTCGCCCAAGGATTTGCGGGACATTGATTTTGCCGGAATACAAAAGATTGCCGTTACAGCAGGAGCATCAACTCCGAGAGAGTTGATCATGGAGGTATTAGTAGGAATGAGCAATGAAAACGATGTGACTCTCCCCAAGAAGGAGAATGAACTGACGGAAGCGACCGCTCCCGTCGCAGCGGCAGCGGAAGAACCCAAGAAGAAGATGACGATGGATGACGTTATCGCGTCCACCACCATCGACATCAGGGAAGGCAAGCGCGTCAAGGTCAAGGTCATCAGAAGTGACGAGACCGGCGTGTTCGTTTCCGGGGTCGGCAAGAAGGACGGATTTATCTCTGCGGATAGAATGACCGACGGTGAATATAATCCCGCGGATTATCCTGTCGGTATGGAGTTTACCGCCGTCGTGGTGCCGAATACGACTGCCAACAAGGACTACGTCGCTCTCGACAAGCGCAAGTACGACGAGATCGAAGAGATGGACAAAGCCTTGTTCGACGGTGTTTTCGAGCTCAGGATAGATAAAGCGGTGGAAAAGGGCGGCTTGCTCGGCAAGAAGGGCTCCTACACCGTCTTCATTCCCGCGTCTCATATCGAGCTGCATCGCGTGGAAGACGCGGATCTTGCGAGCTACGTCGGCAAGAAGTTGCTCGTGAAGAAACTGCCGGACAAGAAGGGCGAAGAGGGTCAAGAAGGCAAGCGCCATCGTATCGTCGCCTCTCACAAGGAAGTCCTGATCGCGGAGAAGAAAGCCGCTCGTGAAAAGGCGGAGAAGGAATGGGAAGAGAAGAAGGCTCGCGAAGAGGAAGAAAAGAAAGCGATCTTCGAGGCCAATCGCGATCGTTTCGAGGTCGACAACATCGTTCCCGGCGTTGTCAAGAGATTCGCTGATTTCGGCGCATTCGTCAACGTTTACGGATTCGATTGCCTCGCTCCCAAGGCGGAACTCAGTTGGATCAAGGGCAAGGCTCCCGCCGACGTCCTGGAGATCGGCAAAGAGTACGAATTCGTGATCATCAAGGTCGATCCCGAGAACTACAAGGTTTCCCTTTCTTACAGAAAGTTGCAGAAGAAGCCCTATGAGATCGCTCAGGAGAAGTATCCGATCGGCACCATCGTCACCGGCAAGGTGATGAACATTGCGAACTTCGGCGCCTTCGTCAATATCGAAGAGGGCATCGACGGTCTCGTGCACATCTCGAACATCAGCGACAAGAGGCTCAACCATCCGTCCGACGTCTTGAAAGAGGGTGATATCGTCACCGCGAAGGTCATCTCTTATAAAGACAGCGGTATGGGGCTCTCGATCAAAGACGCCGTTGATAACGGCGAGGGTGAGCAGAAAGAACCCGATAAGAGGACGCGCAATGCGGCTCGTCCGAATACCGAGCGCAAGGGCAAGAAAGCTCCGACCGACGAGATCTCGAAGGAAGAGCAGGAGATCGTCGCGAATTACGGCGGCACCGAGACCATTTCCAACAACGTTCTCGGCGATATGCTCAAGGACTTCGTTCCCGCCGCCGACGACAAAAAGGACTAATCAACGCACAAAAGAAAAGAGCCTCGTAAGAGGCTCTTTTTTTCGTATTCTCATTACATTTTTACGAATATGTCGAGCAGAAAATCCATAGATCTGTCCGCCACGTCCGCCGTATGATTGAGGTGGCGATAGATCTCATTGTATTTGAAGATCATTTTGAAGTCGTCATTTTCAAAGATGGTCGCATAAGCGGTTTTCGTCAAGGACTCCATCACGTTCTCTAAGTGCTTGACGCGATATGCTGCGGCTGTGGACGCCTTCCGATCGCGAGACATTTCCGAGATCGCGGTATTCAGATGCTCCGTCATCTCGAGAAGGGTATCCGTGATCTTGCCGAGGTCCTCGTTGGGGGTGATTTTGAAAAGGCGGATCTCATCTACGGAAGTCTTGATATAGTCGATGATCTCGTCCAAGAGCAAAGACAGGTGAAACAGATCCTCGCGATCGATCGGAGTGATATAGGTCTTATTCAGAGCGTAGATCAACTTGCGCCGTACTTCGTCCGCGTCGTTTTCGAGTTTGATCACCTCGTCAGCGACGCTTTCATCGAGTGAAGCACAGTATTCTTTGAGCATCTTCGCAGCGTGATACGCATAGCCGCTTTGCTCTTTCAACATATCGAAAAAATTGATCTTATTTTTCATACGATACCTCCGAAAATCCCGTTTATGATCAGATAAAAGACCGCCCCGAACAAGATCGTTGCGGGCATGGTGACGATCCAGCCGAGCGCAATGCGCTCTATGGTTTTCCATTTTACCCCTCTGACTCGCTCCGATACGCCAATCCCGACGACTGTGGACGAGATCACTTGCCCTGTGCTGACGGGGATCCCGAGCGCGGAAGAGGTGAACATCACGACGTTGGTCGCGATTTGCGAAGAAAGAGACATCAAAGGTTTGACCTTAAAGAGCTTTTGTCCGATGGTCACGATGATCCGATAGCCGCCGAGGATCATACCGAGCGCAAGCGCCGCACCGAAGATCGCGACGAGGTAAAAGGGCGGTTCCGCCGAGATCGGCGCGATCCCGAGCGCGACGATCAAGAGATATATGCCGATCGCCTTTTGGCTGTCGTTGACCGAGATCGCCGCAGAGAGGATCACGACGTTCAATCGTTGCAGTCCCTTCACGACGACGCCCGTTCCCATCGTGGCACGCAGAGCAAGTTTTCGCAAGATTTTGTTGATCAAATATCCGATCAACAAGGAGACGATCGGCGCCAGGAAGATGATCAAAACGATGCGTAACAGTACGTTTTCCCATTGGATCGCACCGAATCCGAATGCCGCGATCCCCGCCCCGATGATACCACCGAGCAAGGTATGCGACGTGCTGTTCGGTTGCTTGAGAAAATAGGTGATCAAACTCCACAAGATCGCGGAGATCAGCGCCGACAATAGGTATAGAAAAGCGCGTTTCGGTGATAGGGCAGTATATGCGTCCGCATCGATAAGCCCTTTGCCGATGGTCGCAGCGACGCTCATATCTTTCACGAGAAAATACATAATGACGACAGTCGCAAATTGTACCGCGGCGCTCAAATACACGGCAAAATGCGGTGACATCGCCTTGGTTGTCACGCAAGTGGCGACGGCATTCGATCCGTCGGTGTACCCCATATAAAAAGTATATAGGGTTGTAAGTATCAAAAGAGCTATCACCATTTCAAGTTCATTATAATTTATTTACCCCCCTAAGTCAATATGCCCGACTTTTTCTCAATTTTTTATAAATTGAGCGCGCTTTGCTTTCCTATTCTTTGCAAAAATGATATAATAACGATGGAGCAAGCGATGAAGTATTTATCCGTAGATCTCGAACAATGCAATATGTTTGTCAGAGGCAGCGTTTTCAGCGTTGGCATGGTTCTTGCCGACGAAAACTTCAATATCATCTTCAAACGCAACTATTGGATCAATCCGCTTTGTCGTTTCGCGATGCACTTCCGTAAGCCCATCGATTTCGGCGTTACCAAACAAGATCTGGTGGACAAGCCTACCTTTGCCGAGGTCAGGGACGAACTCGCGACCTATCTCGAGGATCCCGACACCATCGTGATGGCACATTCGGCGAATAACGATATGCAGATGTTCAACGACGCCTGCAAACGCGCGAAAGTACAGCCTTTTGCCTTCCGTTTCATCTGCACGCAGATGATCTATTCCGCCGTTTACGACGTGGAAAACGGGATCGGGCTCGACAAAGTCGCCGTGCAGCTCGGTCGTACGCAGTTCACACACCACCAAGCAGACGACGATTCGGAGATGGCTCTTTATCTCCTCAAGCATTGCATCGAAAAAACCGGTTTATCCTACAAGGAAATGATCAAAAAGTTCGGCATCACGCCGGGAACGATGCGTGACGGCTACTTCGTCGCTATGCGTTGCAACGAACTTTTCCGTTTGCGGAACCGTCGCAAGCAGAGAGCGATCGCCTTGCAGAAAAAGTGGAATAAAGAAGTTTCGGCGGGCGGCGTGATCACGATGCGACTGGAACCTCGTTCTTTCGATCTGTTGAAATGTCGCTCCAAGACCATTGACCTTCGCGTATTGGACGAGAAAAGGGCGAAGATCAAGGAAGGCGACGCCGTCTATTTTATCAAGGACTGCCAACATACCCAACTTTTGAAAGCGATCGTGACCAAGATCGAACGATTCCCTTCCTTCGAAGAGGCGTTTACGGCACTCGACGATACCGCTCTCGGTTATCGCGGATATACGATGTTGGACTTTTTGGATCGGATGTACACGATCTATTCCGACGTCAAAGAGTTCGAGCTCGGCGTCGTGGCGTTCCACCTCGAGTTGACGGAGAATTGACCCTTCGTTTACACCTCGCGAATTGCAAAAATATCTTGAAAAATTCGCGAAAAAATGTTGACATTCCATACGACGTATTGTATGATTATAAGGTCGCAAATCTTCGGGGTGTAGCGCAGATGGTAGCGCACGTGGTTTGGGACCATGGGGCCGGGAGTTCAAGTCTCTTCACCCCGACCAAGAAGTATCTTGGGCCTTTAGCTCAGTTGGTTAGAGCGGTCGGCTCATAACCGATTGGTCCGCGGTTCGAGTCCGTGAAGGCCCACCAAAATCAGTTCGGTAATTATGCGGTCCGGTAGTTCAGTTGGTTAGAACGCCAGCCTGTCACGCTGGAGGTCATGGGTTCGAGCCCCATTCGGATCGCCATATTTATGCCTTGGTAGCTCAGTAGGTAGAGCAGGGGACTGAAAATCCCCGTGTCGGTGGTTCGATTCCGCCCCAAGGCACCAGCTTCTGCTGGTGTAGCTCAATTGGCAGAGCAGCTGATTTGTAATCAGCAGGTTGTTGGTTCGATTCCGATCACCAGCTCCATACGGAGAGATTCCCGAGTGGCCAAAGGGAGCAGACTGTAAATCTGTTGTCACCGACTTCGATGGTTCGAATCCATCTCTCTCCACCAAAAACAGTCTAAAGCGAACCCGCTTTAGACTGTTTTTTATCCAAACCGAAGCGTCAGCGAGGTTTGGCATATCATCAAGGGCTTGTCCCTTGCATATCATTACGGCTTGC